>OLLV01000188.1_pt1 | contig 66692 bp, 58 predicted proteins | sample 1604641 | NCBI WGS metagenome assembly OLLV01 (sample SAMEA104055725, study PRJEB20765) | soil metagenome | biome: Arctic tundra; feature: Polygonal ground; material: soil | place: USA | collected 2011-09 | depth 0-0.5 m
ACGAACAGACGCGCAGCATCGTCACTGCCCACCATTTATCTGGCACCCTTTATTACGAACAGACGCGCAGCATCGTCACTGCCCAGCAGTTTTTCGGAGACTGTCGATTTATACAGTACGCCCCGCCACGCCGCTCCCTTCTATTTCTTTCGCTCGACCTTATTCTGGCTACCTGAACCCACCGCACTCAACGCGCCGCTATATAGTGGTTCCCGGCGCAGGCGCGTATGGCCGCAACTCGATGCGGTGCATCCAAGTCACTAGACTGACGTTTGTGGATGATACTGGTTGTAGCAAGTTGAGGATTTAAATGGAATTTCACATCTCCCGTGCCGTTCGCGAAGCCACCCGGGTCGACGACCTGCTTTTCAGCTATACGGGGAACGTCGTTTTCGCCAATGTCTCGGCGAGCCGGAAGCTGGCTGCCGCGCTGAATGAAGCGCGTGGGCCGAATGCCGATCCGGCGGGCGCGTACAACGCCGGCGCACTGTTTGCGATGGGCCTGATCGACGAACTGAGCCATGCGCTGGTGGCGCGTTATCGCAAGGAGGTTGACCCCTCCGTGCTCTCCGAGGCCGTCCGCTGGTTCGCGGCGCAGATGGAGCCGGACAAGCTAGAACAGCTTCTGCTGGCGTTCACCGATCAGTTCCCCAATGTCGCGATCTTTCGTGGGAAGCTGACGGCTGCTGAGTGGCTGAAAGGTTCAACCGAGGGGCTACCGAATCGCGAAGCGGCGCTCGAAGAGCTGCTGATGCTGTGGATCGCCAACATCAATCCCGCTTTTAAACCATTTCAGGCGCTGTTCGAAGACAAGGGGCTCAAGCAGCAGACGGTCTACCCGAGCGTCACGGCGGCCTTCCCGGACTTTTTCAGCACGCGGCCTCCGCTGCCTGAGATTGGCACGCTTTACGATGCGCTGCGCGCGCCCATTCTCGCCTCGCCCGATTCGCTCACGGGCCAGCTTGACTTCATCCGCGAACATTGGACGCCCTACCTCGGCGAAGAGCTGCGCCGCGTGCTGCTGGCCATTGACGTGTTGCGCGAAGAGGACCTTGCGATCTGGATGCGCTTCCATCCGCCGGAGCCAGACCAGTTCCGCCACGGAGCGCCGACCTGGGGAAGCCAGGGGTTCGAGGGCGATGAGTTTATCGGCTACGACGAGTTCAGGAGAAAGCGCTATGCAGCGGGCTACCAGGCACCACTGGACGAGTACGAGGCGTTCAGCACGGATCAGGCCTGGATGCCCAACGTCGTACTGATGGCCAAGAGCACGTATGTGTGGCTGGAGCAGCTCTCGAAGAAGTACCGCCGCCATATTCATCGGCTCGACCAGATTCCGGATGAAGAGTTGCAGTTGCTCGCCCAGCGCGGGATTACGGGCCTCTGGCTCATCGGCCTGTGGGAGCGCAGCACCGCCTCGCAGACGATCAAGCGCCTGCGCGGGCACCACGATGCGGTGGCCTCCGCCTACTCGTTGAAGAGTTACGATATCGCCGAGGATCTTGGCGGCTGGTCCGCTTACGACGATCTGAAGCACCGAGCGGCCACGGCGGGAATGCGCCTGGCCAGCGACATGGTGCCCAACCACATGGGCATCGATTCGCCGTGGGTCATCGAGCATCCCGACTGGTTCATCCATCGCTGGGAGAGCCCGTTCCCTACCTACAGCTTCAATGGGCCCGACCTCTCGACCGACTCGCGCGTCGAGATCAAGATCGACGACCACTACTATGACCAGACGGATGCTGCCGTGGCTTTTCGCCTGCGCCACCATTCGGACGGAAGCACGCGGTACATCTATCACGGCAATGACGGCACCACCTTCGCGTGGAACGACACCGCGCAGCTCGACTACTCGAAGGCCTACGTGCGCGAGCATGTGATTCAGACGATCCTGCATGTTGCGCGGCTGTTCCCCATCATCCGCTTCGACGCCGCAATGGTGCTGGCGAAACGCCATGTGCAGAGGCTATGGTTTCCGCTGCCCGGCGCGGGTGGGTCGATTCCCTCGCGCGCGGAGAACTCGATGTCGCAGGAGGATTTCGATCGCCTGATGCCGCACGAGTTCTGGCGCGAGGTAGTCGACCGCGTTGCGGCTGAGGTTCCCGGGACGCTGCTGCTCGCCGAGGCGTTCTGGCTGCTCGAAGGCTACTTTGTGCGCACCCTGGGCATGCATCGCGTTTACAACTCGGCCTTCATGAACATGCTGCGCGATGAGGAGAATGCGAAGTACCGTTCCTACCTGAAGAAGACGATCGAGTTCGATCCCGACATCATGAAGCGCTACGTCAACTTCATGTCGAACCCGGATGAACGCACGGCCATCGACCAATTTGGCGATGGGGATAAATACTTCGGCACATGCACGCTGCTTGCCACGCTGCCCGGCCTGCCCATGTTCGGCCACGGCCAGATCGAGGGCTACACCGAGCGCTACGGCATGGAGTTCAAACAAGCGAAGATGGACGAGTGGCCCAACGAGGGCCTCGTCGCGCGCCATCAGCGGGAGATCGCGCCTCTGCTCAAAAACCGCCGCATCTTCGCTGGCAGCACCCAGTTCACGCTCTACGATTTCTGGACCGGGTACGGAACCGTCAATGAAAACGTCTTCGCCTACTCGAACCGCGCCGAGGGCCAGCGTTCGCTGGTCGTCTACAACAACAAGTACGACAGCACCCAGGGCACCATCCACATCTCGGCTGCCTTGATGGACAAAGGCTCCGGCGAGTTGCGCCAGCGAAGCCTCGCCGACGGGCTCGCGCTGCCGTATGACGGCGCCGTTTTCTTTGCCTACCGCGACTCAACGCATGGGCTCGAGTATCTTCGTCGCGCTACCGACTTCCACCAGCACGGTCTCAGCTTCGACCTTGGCGGATTTCAGTGCATGGTTCTGCTGGACTGGCGCGAGTTTCGCGGCTCCGCCGAATACCCCTGGGACCGTCTCTGCGACCTGCTGCAAGGCAGGGGAGTTCCGAATCTCGACCACGAGCTTGCGAAGCTTCGCCTGCAGCCGCTGCACAACGCGCTGCGCGATGCGCTCAGCTCGGAGAATCTTCACAGGCTTGCTGGGATCGGCGCGGAACTTGCTCCGGAAGCGAAACCGGAACCGTCATCGCCGCCCGCCAGGAATGGAAGTAAGAAAGTATCCGAGACCACTCCTCCGATAACGGAACGGACTGATCCAGAGCTTCGCCTGCGCCCACTGATCAAGCAGAGCCGGAACTTCTTCGATCGCCTTCTCGAAAGTATTCCCGCCGAGCTGCGCGCGCAGATCGGTGTTCCCGCTGGACCTGCCGCATCCAAACCGGCGACCGGCTCCGCACCGAAACAAATACCCGAATCAAGCTATGAGGAACGGATCGAAGCAATGTTGACGGCTGCTGCGCGTCTGCCTTTGCTCGCGCGGAGCTTCTCCTCCGACTGGCCTGCGAAATCGCGCCCCGTCCTTCCCGGCAGCAGCGCAGCCAGCCGCCGCGATCTCGTGTGGGCACCGGTGCTGGCATGGGTCGTCCTGCGCAGCCTTCCTCTGCGGGGCGATCGCACCGAGTTCTTCGACCACATGCTCCTCCGCTCAGCTTTAGCCAATATCTTTGGCTCGATGGGCATGGAGGGCGAGTCCAAATGGCAGGCTGCCGCGCAGGTGCGGCTTCTGCTCTCGCAATCTGCCGCAGCGTCCGATGCCATCCGCTCTGAAGCGTTTTTCCACGGCGCCGATGCTCGCTGGCTTGCGGGCGTCCACCAATCCGGCGACACGACATGGTTCAACAAAGAGCAGTTCGAGGAGTTGCTCACCTGGCTCCAGCTCCCGGCACTGCTCCAGATCGCGCGACAGAGTTCCGGCCAACTCGCCGCCCTCGCCGGGATGGAAGCCTCCGTCGCCTCGGCCCGCGCAGCCGCTCAGGCATCCGGGTACAACCTGGAAGCGTATCTCGCCGCTACAACTCCCAAACCCGCGAAGCCATCTGTAAAGCAGCCCGAGCCAGCCCAGAAGCCCTAACTTCGTCTATTGATGTTCCTTGTTGTACAAGGCCCTCGCCAACCCGCGCTTCGCGATGTCGTTGCCGGGCTCGCGGTTCAGGACCACCCTGTACTCCCGAATCGCCTTGTCGAAGTTGCCGTTGCCGGAGTCCTTATCGGCATGGGCGATCAGCAAATTGATCTCGGCCGGCGTAAACGTCAGGCCGTGGGCAGGGCGGATGTCCTCCAGTGGTGCGGGAGGGGGCGCCGGGGCAGGTGCGGGAACAGGTGCAGGTTCCGGAACGGCGGGCGCCTCCGCAATATGGGTCGCGTTCTTGCCATGCGGGTCGTTGGCCTTGGCCTTCACGGGTGCCGGAGTATGGGTCTCCTCGCGAGCCGGGACCGACTCGGCCGGGGCCGAGACAGGCACAGGGCTCGGCTGCGCCGCTGGCTGAGCCGATGCAGGCCGCGGGGACCGGCGGAATACAGGCGTGAAGAGCAGCACGCCCGCTACAACCACAGCCGCCACGCCCCCAAGGATCGCCCAGAGTTTTGCCCCGCCACTCGTCTTCTCTTCCCGCGAGAACGCCCCAATTTCGCCTCTGGCGGCAGCTTCAGGAGAAACGACCGTAGCGCCGAGAGGCACCGCCGGCCTTAAGCCCGACGCCGGAGAAGAGACAAGATCGTAGGCCGGACGAAGCGGCTCGACCGGCGGTGCTGGAGCCAGCGCAGCGACCTCCGTCGCGACGGGCACTTCGCGTACGACCGGCCTCGGCTCGAACGGCTCCTCTATGAATCCCTCCATACGCGTCGGAGGAAGCAGTTGCAGCGCCTGCTGCGCAGTTCCCTGCTTCCCTGCCGGCGCCATCCCAGTCATCGCGCGAAACTCCAGCCCGGGAATCGATCGAGCCACATCACACAGGCCTCCGGCCACGATCACCTGCCCCGGATGCGTCTGCTTCAGCGCTGAATTGCCGCGCAGCGAGCCAGAGTCGACCACGCCACCGCCCTCGTCCGCCCGGGTCAGGAGACTGCAGCCTCCCAGCACTCCTCCCTGCCACGCGCTGGAGAATCCCTGGACCAGTCGCTGCACGTTCCGCCCTGCGTTCAATGCAACCGCCGGGTCAGCAAAGGACGCGGCGATCAAACCCACCGGGGACTGTTTCAGCTCCCCGCCGCGCACCTGCAACAGATCGGCCACCATGGCAAAGGCAGGTGGCGGCACCTCGCCGCCGTCTTCGGTCCACAGATGCGCCTGGAGCAGCACCGCGTTGGGGGGGACGGGCTCCGGCGCGAGCGCCTCGTGGCCCTCGCCTTTGCCGGAAGTTGTGTTGGTCCGATTCATCCTCGCGTTTTGTCCCACTCTGTCTCAGCCGTCGTTACCCGGCGCCATCTGGTCCGTGGACGGGCACGCCGGGACCCGGTTCGTTTCAACCAGTTTGCGTCCGATTGCCGCAATTCTACATGGGACCAGCCCAAATGGAACTGCCGAGCCGGCGGCTGCCCTCCACCCGCAGCCCGAAGCACAAATCCTTTCGCGTTCCGAAGCAGAGTGGCGCTAGAATGGTCGCACACTTGGTGCAGTCTGAATTGCCGCTTTTGGGGAGCCTGATGTTGAACTTTCTGCCTGCTTTTCCACATCTTCCGAGCCGTAATGTGATGACCCGTCTGGCTGCTTGCCTTCTGCTGTCGCTGCTGCCGTGGAATGCGGCGCATGCGAAGGACGTTCCGGTCACCGGGATTCTGATCTATGGCGATTCCGGAAAGCTGGCCTACGTGCAGGTAACCGGCCTGCTGGTCAACGGGAAGACGGAGATGCGCGCCTGCACGGGCAGCGGCCCTATCGAAAAGTCGGCCTATAAGAACTTCCCCAAGGTCAACCTTGAGACGCTCACGACACTCGAGCGCCTGCCGGATGGCTCACTCGCCGCCAAGGTGGGCGATGCGGCCCCATCCTGCATCGTCCCCGGTAACTTCAAGTGGGACAAGGACAACTCGCTTCCCCAGGCCGCTCTGGTTGAGAAATCCACCTTCACCGGCCAGGTGGTCGGCACATCCGCTCCCGGCCAGACGGCGCTGCCCCCTTTTGCCGCGGGGGTCAAGTTCGTCTTCGGCAACGCGTCAGACAAGGAGTTCGCCGAATATGCGCTCGCCGACCGCGCGAAGTCGATCGACCAGTGGCAGAGCTTCCTGACGCAGTTTCCCGCTGGCGCTCACCTCGCCCCGGCGAAGGTGGCTCTCTCCGCGCTTCTGCTGGCGGACGGCAACCAGAAGCTCGATCGTTATCAGGCGACGCGCAGCTCGGCCGCGCCGGCGTTTGACGCATTGAAGGACGCGCATGATCGCGCCGACCAGGCCCTCGACCTGCAGGTCAGCAACGACGCGGCCGCCAAACTGCGCGACGCAGTCCGTGTGGAGATGAAGACGCTGTGCGACAGCGCCTCCGCGGATTTAAAGGACTTCCAGACTGCAATGGCGAACCGCACCACCGGCTATCCGCTGCTGGTGAGGGCAAAAGACCTTTCGGACCACGTCTCCGCCATCGACTCCAAGTATGCCGCTGGGATTACGCTGGCCAGCTCGGTGGGCGCGGAGACTCACGCGCTCGATACGGTCGCCCAGACGGCCACCGCGCAAGACACCTCGAAGCAGTACGACGCGGCTTACACTACCATCGCCAAATATCTCTCCTTCGCCGGAGAAGATCCTCGGCTGAAGCAGGTCGTCGCCGCGGATTACAAGTATCACTTCGACAAGGGCAATGCCGAAGGGGCTGCGAATGACTGGGCCTCCGCCGTCGACGACCTCAAGCGCGCCACCGAGATTACCGGCAACGATGAGGCGAAGGCTGCACTGATCAGCGCCCAGTCCAGCCTGTTGATCGCGGAAAATAAGGCCGCCGCCGACAAAGCTCTCGCTATCAGCAAGCAGCGCGCCACCGACAACGACACCATCGGCGCCTACGAGGTGCTGGCGAACCTGAACGACGGGCAGCGCCTCCTCGTCAAAGACGACATGGACGCGCTCAAGGACGCGTATGTGACGGCGGCGACCGCCAAGGCAAACGAGCTGCAACTCGCGCACACGCCGATCAACGGCCGCGCCGATGAAGACGCCATTCGCCAGGCCTACGACTACATGCTGCGCGCCAGCAAATTGAGCACCGATACCGACATCAGCTTGAAACTGGAACTGATGGCCGAGACGATCAGCAACTATTACGTCGGGGTCGCGGGCAAATATCTCAACAAGCCACTGTCGTCGGGTGTGGGGCTGGGCTGGTCGTACCTGAACGAGGCTTTGCAGTACCGGCCCAATCTGGACGTGGTCCGCGACGCGATGACCAGCAACACGGCCGCGTACCAGATGCGCTCGAGGCTCTCAATCGGCGTCGTCTTCCGCGACCAGACTTCGCGTCGCGACAGCGCCGGGTTCGCCGATCAGTTGCAGCAGGCCTTCGCGACGGGACTGGAAACCTCCGGCCTCCCGGTTAAAGTGGTGCTCCCCGGAGCGGCCGGCTCGCTCGAGCCGAACTTCCAGTTTGTCGGCGAGATTCTACAGCACCGCGCGATCCGCGACTCGAAGGTCGAGACCCTGCAGTCAAAGTATCGCAGCGGCTCCCATGAGATTCCCAACGAAGCTTGGAACAAAGCCGATCAGGCATATGAGGCCACGTTGCTCGACCTGCAGAAGGCCCAGGGCGCACTGACTGCGGCGCAGGCCAAGAACAACAAGAAGGTGATCGACAGCGCGGACAAAGACGTCCTCACCGCGCAGGACGCCGTGCAGAAGGCACGCGCGACCATGAACTCAATTCCGAAGACGATCACCAACGATGTCATCAGCCCATACAACTACACGCGAACGACACTTTCGGTGACCAACATTGTTGAACTTTCGTTTCGCATCCTCGACTCGGCAGGCAACCTCATCGGCGAGCCGATCCATGTGATGAAAGGCGATCAGCCCAGAAAGTTCGTCATCCTGGACAATATCAAGCCCGACGACACTCAGGGTGTGAAGGAGATCGACACCCGGCCCGACGAGACCCAACTGATGACCGACGTCGAGATCGAGGCGCGCGACACCATGGTGAACGCTGCGCGCGACAAGGTGCAGGAACTGCCGCTGAAGATCCTGGCGCAGGCCCGCGCGAAAGCCACGAGCAACGACCTCGACAGCGCGGGCGAGGCCTACGTGCTCTACCTGAACTGCACGCCCGCAAATGCCGCTCCGGAGCGCGCAGAGGCCGTCAAGTTCCTTTACGACAACTTCAATATCCGCAACACCGGCAACCTTCGCGCTTCGGCGCAGTAGACCCTATGGACCAGGCCCACCCAGTCGCCATCGGCAAGTACGAGATCCTCTCCGTCATCGGCCGCGGCGGCATGGGCGTCGTCTATCGCGCGCAGGACCGCCTGATGGGCCGCCAGGTCGCCATCAAGACCGTCACCGAAGTCCTCTCCAACGATGCCGGCATGTTGAAGCGCTTCTATGGCGAAGCGGAGAAGATGGGGATGCTGAAGCACCCCAACATCATCACTGTCTACGACCTCGGCGAGCAGGATGGCTGCCCCTACATTGTGATGGAGTACATCGAGGGCGACCCGCTCGACCGCATGATCCTCTCCGACAAGCCCGTGTCGCTGATCTTCAAGCTTCGCATCATCGAGCAGGTCTGCGCCGCGCTGGGCTATGCGCACCAGAACGACGTGGTCCATCGCGACGTAAAGCCCGCCAATGTCATCGTGCGGCCCGACGGTGTCGCCAAGCTGCTCGACTTCGGTATCGCACGCCAGGAAAATCGCACTACCGATCACAGTCTTACCGAGACCGGCGGCGTCATCGGTACTGTCCCGTACATGGCTCCCGAGCGTCTGCGCGGCGCGCCCCTTGACGGACGTTCGGATGTCTTCGCGACCGGCGTGCTCCTCTTCCAGTTCCTCACCGGCCGGCTTCCCTTTGCCGGCACCGACTTTGTTCTGGTCAATCAGTTGCTCAACGAGAAGCATCCGCCTCTCTCCGACTTCCTGCAGGACTATCCCGAAGCGCTCGACGGCATCCTCGAGCGCGCACTCGCGAAGGACCCTGCCGAGCGCTACCAGACCGCCGATGAGATGGCCGCCGATCTCTACTCCGTCATCGATAGCCTGAAGCAGGACTACTCCGCGCACCTGATGTTGCAGGCCGAGACACTCGGCGCCGCGGCCGACTACATCGGGGCACGCGACTCGCTCGCCCAGCTTCTGAAGCTCGACGGAAAAAATATCCAGGCACGCAAGATGCTTGCCGAGTTGAACCTTCGCCTGACCCGCCAGGCCTGCGCCGAACAGGCGAAGGACAAATGCCGGCTTGCCGAAGATGCACTGCGGGATAAGAACTTCGACCAGGGAGTGCGTCTGCTCGAAGAAGCAATCAAACTCGTTCCCGACGACCCGGCCATCACGACACAGCTTGAAGATGCACGTGCGAAGAAACATACCAACGATCAGATCCTCGGCTATCTGCGCCAGGCCGACGTCGCCAAGCGCAGCGGCGACTACACCGGAGCGCGTGTCGTGATCGAGAAGGCGATTCAACTCGACACCAACAACTCCCGCCTGCGCGCCGCATACAACTCGCTCATCCGCCAGGCAGAGGAGGCGGCCCAGCAGGGCAAGGTAAAGACGATCGTCGACGCTGCGAAGAATGCGCTGCGCGAGCGCGACTTTCCCGGCGTCCTCGCACTGGTCAAACAAGCGGAGCAGCTCGATCCGTCCGACCCCGAACTCCCGGACCTGACCAACGCCGCCAACGAAGGCATCTTCCGCGAGGAGCGCCGCAAACTCTTCGAAGAGCTCGAAGAACAACTCGCTGCCTCCATTACGCCCGAAGAGACTGCGCCCGTCGCTAACCGGATACGCGCTGCGCTCGAACAGACACCCAGCGATCCCACGCTGTTGCGCTACCAGGCGCAGGTCGACCGCCGAATGAGGGAGCACGAAACAAAGCGCCTCGTCGATGAGACCGTCAAGCACTGCCGCGGCATCCTGCAGACCGCGCCGCTCGAAGCACTGGAGGCGGTCCGAAAGGCGCTCCTCGAAGTTCCCGGAGACGAACGCCTTACCGCATTGGAGGCCACGATTCAGGAACGCATCGCGCGGCTCTCCGCGGAAGAGACTCGCAATGCCATCCTGCTGCGGGCGCGCGACGCGCTGAACCAGCGGCAGTTTGCCGACGCGGTCCGCGTGCTGGAGCAGTGCCAGGGCCCCATGCGCACCGCAGAGATCGACCAACTCCTTGAATACGCTCGCCAGGAGTCGCGGCAGGAGGAGCAGCGCCAGTCGATCGCGCACTCCTACGCCGAGGCTCAGACGCTGCTGCGCGAAGAAAAATATGCCGAGGTCGTCGAGTTGCTCACCCCCGTGCTGCAGACCGAGAACGAGCCACGGCTGCGCACCTTGCTCGATCAGGCACAACGTGTTCTCGATCTGCGCAACGCCGAACTGTCCTTGGCCCTTGCCGCGGTGAAGCCCTTCGCAGACGCAGCCTGCCACGAGCAGGTGGTCGCCGCAGCCAGGGAGCTTCCCAACACCAGCCCCGAGATCCAGGCGCTCCAGTCCGCATCGCAGAAAGCGTGGCTGCTCGAGTGGGCCCGCCTTGAATCGCTGGGGCACGCCTACGCAACCCTCGCCTCCGCCGACTCCGACAGCATCGCGCTGGTCGCATACGACCCCGCCGGCTCCCCGCTGCTCGGCGAGATGTTTCGCATGTTCTCCGCGCGCCGCACCACCGTCGTCGACCAGATCCTTACGGCACAGGTGGAGCGCTTACAGGCAGCTAAAGCCTCCGGAGCGGTCATCGATCTCGCCACGGAGATGGCTCCAGGCAGAAAACTTCTCCCCTTTGCCAGCGATGAAGCCGGCGCGGCATGGAACCAACTGGTGGACCAGTCGAGCGGCGGCCGCAAAGCCGATAAATTCCTCTCGCGCCTCGGCCGGCGTCGCTAGAGGGAGCGATGCCCGCGCACCTCATCCTCAACGCAGACGACTTCGGCCTCACCCCCGGCATCAACCGCGCCATCGGCGAGCTTCACGCCGCAGGCGTCCTCACCTCAACCACTCTGATGGCCAATGGCCCCGCCTTCGACGACGCCGTCGCCGTCGCCCACGCCCATCCCACGCTCGGCGTCGGCTGCCACATCGTCCTTACCGACGGCGTCCCGGTTGCTCCCCTCGAAAACATTCCTTCTCTTCTCGGCCCGGACGGCAAGAGTTTTCGCCCTTCCCTTGCAGACTTCATCCAGGCGCTCCTCCGCGGAAAAATAAAGTCGGCAGAGATAGAGCTTGAGGCACTCTCTCAAATCCATAAGCTCCAGCGCGCAGGCATCCGCATCACTCATCTCGACACCCACAAACACACGCATCTCTTCCCCATCGTCGCTCGCCGCCTTATGGCTCTCGCGGATAGCAATAAAATTTCCGGCATCCGCAATCCGTTCGAACCGCCATGGTCGCTCACGCTCCATCACGGCAGCAGCCTGCGCCGCTTCGGAGTCAAAGCAATAGGCCGCTTTCACCCCAGCTTCAACGCGGCCCTTCAACAGCACAGCGGAAAAATCCTGACCACCGATGGCACCGTCGCCATCTCCGCCACCGGCCAGCTCAACGCTGAGACCCTCGCCGAAGTCCTCCACGCCCTCCCGGCAACCGGAGCCTATGAACTCTGTTGCCATCCGGGATACAACGACCCCGACCTCGACACTGTAACCACCCGCCTCCGAGCCCACCGCAACGTAGAGCGTGAGGCCCTCCTCATGGAAATTCCACGAATCCTCGCGCAACCAAATGCTCCCACGCTCATCCACTATGGAAGCCTCGGCTCGATCGACGCTCCTCGCCACCCTGGCCAATTCACTCCCGGACATGAAAAGGTCTTATGACATCCGAAAGCAGCACGCCCCGTCGCAAAATCGGCATCACCTGCTATCCCACCTACGGTGGCAGCGGAGTCGTCGCCACCGAACTCGGCATTGAGCTCGCCGCGCGTGGCCATGAGATTCACTTCATCACATCAGCCTTGCCCTTCCGCCTTACCGGGCGCGAAGCCAACATCCACTTCCACGAAGTCGTCGCCTACCACTACCCGCTCTTCGAGCATGCGCCCTACGACCTCGCCCTCGCCACACGCATGAATGAAGTGGCTGAGTTCTACTCGCTCGATCTCCTGCACGTTCACTATGCGATCCCGCACTCCATCTCCGCACTGCTCGCCCGTCAGATGCTCGAGACGCAGCAGGTCGCGGCGCGCCGGCGTTACCTCCCCATCATTACTACGCTGCACGGAACCGACATCACCCTCGTCGGACTCGACCGCTCTTACCTGCCCATCACACGTTTCGGCATCGAGCAGTCCGACGGCGTTACCGCAATCTCAGCACATCTGCGCGACCGCACGCGCGAAGCTTTCAATATCCAGGGGGAGATTGAGGTCATCCGCAACTTCGTCAACTGCGACCTTTACGTGCGTGATCCGGAGAAGGTCGCCACCATGCGCCCGCGCTTTGCCGAGCCGTATGAAAGACTCCTCGTCCACCTCTCCAACTTCCGTCCTGTCAAGCGCATCCTCGACGTCATCGAGGTCTTCGCCAAAGTCTCAGCCGCCCTGCCCGCCCGCCTTCTGCTCATCGGCGATGGCCCCGACCGCTCTGCCGCCGAACAGCTCGCCCTCCGTCTCGGCATCGCCTCCCGCATCCACTTCGTCGGCAAGCAGGACAACGTCAATGAGCTACTGCCTCTCGCCGACCTGATGATCATGCCATCGGAGATGGAGTCCTTCGGCCTCGCCGCGCTTGAAGCCATGGCCTGCTCCGTCCCCAGCATCGCCACGCGCGTCGGCGGCGTCCCCGAGTTGATCGAAGACGGCATCAATGGCATGCTCTTCCCTGTCGGGGATACCAGCGCGATGGCCGAAGCCGCTATCGCCCTGCTGAACGATCCAGCGCGCCTCGCCGCCATGGCCGCCACTGCCCGCCGCACCGCCAGCGACCACTTCTGCACCACCCGCATCATCCCGCTCTACGAGCAATATTACGAGCGCGTCCTTACTCGCAGTGCCGCCCTCAACCCCCGACCACCCGCGCCCTAATTTTGCGAAGGCATCTCGATGTGGTCGATCATCACCACCTCCACTGGCCCCTTCATTGCCACCAGCCTCAACCCAAGCTGCTCCTGTAGCGCCGTAAACAGCCCAGGCCCGCCGCTCTCTACCGGCCCCGTCCCAGTCTGCATCGGCACCCAGTCCAGGGTAACGTCGTAGGTGCCCGTCAATCCTGTCTCGTCGATTATGCTGCGTCCGCCGATATCCGAGTTCGCCATCAGCAGGCTGATCAACCCGCGCATCGGCATCGCAGTCCCGTTCAATTCCAGGGTTGTTCCCTTGTCCCCCGTCTTCTCCCGCATCACCGCTCGGCCCGCGGCTTCGTGCACCTCCTTCATCTTTGAGCCACCTTTCGCCAGCACCAGCTCAAAGTACTGCATGTAGCGCATCTCGAAGTGCGCCTTCAGCTGAAACCGCTCCGCCAGCAGAGACTGCATCATCCACTCTCGCTGCCTCCCCTGCTCGTCGGAGGTCATCGTGAGCATCGCATCCCGCATCGAGTCCGTAGGCTTCCCCTGGATGGCATACTTCTTCGTGTTGATCCAATCCGGCCCGCCAATCAATCGACTCGCAGAACTGGGCGAGAGATTGAACGCAGACAGAATGTAGTTCCCCATCGTCTGCGCAAATCCCTTCCCGTCCCACGGCTTGATCGTCGCCACCTCATACGATGGCATCGCTTCGGTCGGATGCAGCACTTGGGCCCGCATCGATATTACCGCTATCCATCCCACCACGAGCAGTGACAAGCCTCGACTGAACTTCAATTCGCCCACCCTTCTTTTTCTGTCACGGCGCACCTTCGCGCTTCCTCCTTACGGCTCTAGAAGATCTTGAAGTTAACCTCGCTATTCAACTCCACCAGCACTGGCTTGCCATCCTCCATCGCCGGTTTGAACTTGTACTGCTTCACGGCGTCTAGAGCCTTCTCATCCAGCCCCATGCCCAATCCGCGTACAACCCGCACGTGAGTCGGATTGCCACTCGCGTCCACCCACAGGTTGACGACGACGCTCCCGCTGAGCTTCGCCACGCGAGCCTGCTCGGAATACTCCGGCTCAGGCGAGTAGACCAATACCGGCGGCGACACGTTGCCGCCAATTCTCATCGGCGTCTCCATGCCATCGCCTGATGCAGCAGCCTGATCCTGCGGTCCGGTAGCCTCGCCAAAGGTGTAGTTGACCGTAATCGTCGTCTCCACTTCCACCGGCTGGCCATTCAACAGAAAGGGCTTGTAGACCCACTGTCTCACCGCATCCATCGCACTCCCCATGAGCATCGTCGGCCCACTCAGGGCCTGAAGATTTTCGACAGTTCCCGTCTTCGAAATGATCGCGTGCAACACCACGGCGCCCTGAACATGCGCCTTCTTCGCAATCAACGGATAGACGGGATTGACGTGCGAGATCAGTGCTCCCTGCATCGTTCCGGAAGACACCTTGAGCGGCCCGCTTGGTCCATGTCCGGAGACAGCTGCCGGCGGAGCGTCCGGAGGCGGCGGAACCGCGCCATACGCAATCATCGCGGGAAAGCTGGATACGCGCGCGACCGGCGCAACAAGTTCCTGCGATCCCCGCGACGAGACAATCTGCGCCTGCAACGCCGCGGGTGTCTCCAACTCCATCGGCGACGTCACCGCAAAGAGATGCCTCGCAACTCCGCCCTCAGCCCGCGCGGACGATCCGATCGAACCAATGATCGCCGCAACCACAACCATCAACACCATCATCGCCGCAAGCTGCGACGCAGCCGAGCGCTCCGTGTATCCAAGTAACCGTTTGATTCGCATCGTCAGGACTCCTCCATTCGCTCCAAGTGCCACTTCCGGCAAAGATGACCGCCGCTCTTCCAGAAACGACAACGCCTTCGCATAGGCCAGAGCATCGCCGCCCACGCCAACAGCAAGGTCGTCGCAGCAGCATTCGCGCTCGCGCCGCACCTGCTTCGACACCCACCACACCGCCGGGTGATAGAACAGCAGCGCCTCAACGACCGACTGAAACACGCAGACCAGATAATCGTGCCGCCGGATATGCGCTAGCTCATGGCTCAGGATCGCCTCAATCTGCGTCTCCGAGAGCCCGGTAAAGCAGCTCACCGGAACCAGCACCACAGGCCGCAGCCAGCCAATCACCGTCGGCACCTGCACCAGCGCGGACTTCAGCAATCTCACCGGCCGAGATATCTCCATCCTGGCGCACAGGCCATCGAACATCGCCTGCAGACCGGACGGAGCGGCTTCCGTCGCGAGATACCGCATCCTCCGCGCAATCAGGAATCCAGCATTCAACCGACCCAGGAAAAAGATCACGCCGGCAAACCACGTCAGCATCACCCACGGCGCGATGCGGTCCAACAACTCTGCAATCCGCATCTGCCACATCGCGGCAGCGTCGCTCCCGGTTCGCAGCATCATCCCCGCGGTCACTACGATCGTCAGATCCGCGGTTCGCATCGCGTGGGGAGTTGACGCAATCAGCGCAAACGTCCCCAGCGGCAGAAGCACCATCAGCACCAGTGCGGTGCATCCCGCCAGATATCGCAGTCTTGGCGAGCGCCCGGCCAACAGCGCCAGCGCGCACCACAACAGCAAAGCGATCACCGCGCCCTGCCAGAGGAAATGCAGCAGGGTCCATCCCAGGTCATGCACCAGCGACTGTCCGGAGAACTGCATCAGCGTTGTCATGGCTGCCTCTTCTCAAACTGCTTCAACACCTCGCGAATCTCCGCCAGCTCAGCGGGCGAGACCGGCTGCGACGAGAGCGCTCCCAGCACCAGGTTCTTCGCCGAGCCACCGAAGGCCCGCTCCAGCAGATTCCGCGCAAGCCTCTGCTGCGTATGCTCCTTCTTGGCGCGCGCCTCATAGATATGCGACCGGAAGCGCTCGCTGCGTTCGAGCAAGCCCTTCTCCACCATCACCTGCATCTGCTTCAGAACCGTGGTGTAGCCAGTACCCTTGCCGCTCAGCGCATCATGCACCTCGCGCACCGTCGCCGGTCCACTGGCCCACAGCGTATTCAATATCTCCAGCTCTGCCTCGGTGGGGAGCTGAACTGTCTCTTCGGGATGGCCTCTTCGCTTCATGCCAACACACTAGTACGACAATCATCGTATGTCAACGACTATTCTCGTATATTTTCAAAAAAATCTTACTCCCGCGTCACAGCCTTCGCCACGTTCGCCCATGCTGCCTCCAGCGACTCGCCAAACTGGGCCCACGGGGCAGCCCCGGCCTCCAGCACAGGCATCACCAGCGTCACCTTGGTCCCGCGTCCCGGCCGGCTGACGATCTCAACCTCGGCTGCGCTGCCGTACAGCACCTCCATGCGCTCGCGCACATTGCGCATCCCAATGCCCGTGCCCGGACGCACCAGCCCGCTCACTGGCGAAAGCGGTTCGCGCTCCGGTTCCATCCCCACGCCATCGTCCTCGACTTCAAGCATCAGCCGGCCGTCCGCGAGAAGGCGGCTGCGCAGCGTCACCGTACCGCCTCCGATTCGCGGCTCCAGCCCATGCTTGATCGAGTTCTCAATCAGCGGCTGCAGCAACATGCTGGGCACGACAATCGGCAGCGTCTCGTCCGCAATCTCCTTCACCACCTGCAGCTTTTCGCCGAACCGCACCACCTCGATGTCGAGGTAGTCGTCGGTGAACGCAAGCTCTTCGGAGAACGGCACAAAGGCCTCGCGGTCCTTCAGCAGAACGCGCAGGATGTTCGCCAGCTTCACAATCATCTCCCGCGCCAGCTCCGGTTTGGAACGCACCAGCGACGTAATCGAGTTCAGCGTGTTGAACAGGAAGTGCGGATTGATCTGCCGCTGCAGCGCATCCAGCCGAGCCTCCATCAGCAGCCTGCTCTGCTCTTCGAGCTTGCGTTCAATGCGGATTGCATTCCAGATCTTCAGCGGAATCCCCACCACCACCGGCGCGCAGGCGCAGATCGCCAGCTCCACCAGCCAGTCCTGCGAATGCAGCTCGAAGAACCGCGCTGGATAGGCGCGCGAAAGCATGCTCGTGCAGAATTGCATCACCGTAATCAGCAGCAGCAGCAGAATCTGCCGGTCCAGATGCGGCCTGCGGAGATTCCGCGTCACCCAGCGATACAGGCTAAGGTCGATCATCGGCGAGAACGACCAGAGATCTTCGCGTTCGGTAAAGCGCCCGTAAGCGCCCGCAATCGCCGCCACCACCAGGTTCACGGGCAGCGCCCAATACTCGCCATGCCACACCGCCGGCAACGCGAGCGCCGCGCCGCCCAGCATCGCAGCCCCCGGACCCAGCAGAAGGCCGGTCAAGATCACCGCTTCGAATGAGAGGTCCGCCGCCAGGAAATTCGGCACGCGCACGCGGATCCACACGCCAATCGTCAAGGGCACGCAGATCATGGCCAGCATCGCCAGCCTCTGCCGCCAGTTGCGATGCGGGTTCAGCAGCAGGTTTTTGAACGTCGTGGTGCGCGCCAGGATAGCGGCAAACGATGCCGCCACGCCCAACTCGACCAGCAGGGTGATCAGGATCAGGCTGTCCTTCACCTCCGCCACGCCCGCATGTGTCGTCGCCAGCATCACACCCTTACTCTAACTCCCGGCAGCGGCTCGCCGCACTCGATTGCATCGAACCGGCACCTGCGCGAATCAAATCAAATAAAGCGCCGAACGTATAATCAACCCATGCCCTTCGAAACCGTACGCAAAGTAGCCGATGCCGACTTCCCCACCCGCTGGGGACACTTCCGCATCCTCGGCTTCGAGGGCGTCATCGCCAATCCTGAGCCCTGCAACGATGCGATCCCGGCACCCGCCACGCGGATCGAATCCGCCGTTGCGCTGGTCATGGGCGATATCCACGCCGCGCCGCCGATCGTCCGCATCCACTCCCAATGCCTCACCGGGGACGTCTTCCACTCGCTACGCTGCGACTGCCGCCAGCAGCTCGAGCTCGCCCTTGCCACAATCGCGGAAGCAGGAGCCGGAATTCTGCTCTACGAGAATCAGGAGGGCCGCGGCATCGGCCTGATGGCCAAGCTACAGGCGTATGAACTACAGGATCAGGGCCGCGACACTATCGAAGCCAACCTCGAGCTCGGCTACAAAGCCGATTGCCGCCAGTTCGAGCTTCCTGCCCAGATTCTGAAGCAGCTCGGATTGACCGCCGTAAGGCTCATCACTAACAACCCCGAAAAAGTCGAAGCCCTCGAAGCCGACGGCATCAAGGTAGTCGAGCGCATCTCCGCCGAAGTTCCCTCGGAGCCCACCTTCGAGAGATACCTCAAGACCAAGCAGGAGAAGATGGGCCACCTGGTCAGCTAGACGGCCCTGTCGAGACGCTGCTTCTCCCGCCACAGCCGATACACACCCCACGCCGCAACCGAGCAGTTGTCGACGATCGTCCCGTCGAGAATCATGCGCTCGAAGTCGCTGACACGAACACGATGCACCTCAAGATCACTCTCCTCCGGGTCGCGCTCGTGTTCCCCCTGCGTCAATCCTTCGGCAAGGAAGACGTGGTGCTTCTGATTCATCACACCATAGCCGATCTGCAACGTGGTCAGCAGTGTCACGCGTTGGGCGAGCAGGCCTGTCTCTTCGCGCAACTCCCCGCGCGCCATCTCCTCGGGGTTCGCGTCGGCTTGCTCCCAGCCACCCTGCGGCAGTTCCATAAAGCGCGCGCCGACGGTGTAGCGGAACTGCTCGACGAGGTAAAGGAAATCACCCTCGGGCGTTGCGTCGATCGGGATCACGATGCAGGCAGGGTCCTTATCGATCACTCCGTAGATGCCACGTTGGCCGTTGGCGCGCTCGATCACATCTTCGCGAACGCGCGTCCACGGGTTGCGATAGACCTCGCGGCTACTGATGGTTTTAATCGCCAAGCTATGCCCTCTTGTCCATCTTCCGGTAGGCCGTCTTCATGGGAAGGCCTCCATTGCGCGATGAAGCGCGACAAACGAAGTCTACCAAGCTGCCTTCGCAGATCAGCGAAAGTCCGCTTTCCATCCCTCAGCCAGGCCCATGACTCCGCGCAGATCACCGGCATATACTTCCGTAAGAACCGACACGTCGTCCAAGGAGAGCCATGCCAGGGCCCCGTCTCGCGATCTCGTGGTCCTTCAGAATTCTTCCTCTCTTCCTATGCGCCTCTCTGTGCGTGACGACGGCTGGCGCAAGCAATCCTCAACTCTCCCGATATCCTCTACGCATCCATGTGCTGGCCGTCGACGAGAGCTACAAGATGCCGAGGATGAACCCCGGCGACTCGGTCGTCTGTGATGCGATCGATGGCATGGTCACGTCGATCAGCCCGAGCGGCGGCGTCTTCAGCGGTCCTGTCAGCATCAGCGGGCTCTCCGGTGACCCATGTTCGCTGCATCCGGAGATTGTTGCAGGACGCCTTCTGGACATTGACGCCGAGCCGGTCTTCTCCGGCGCGGGACGGGCTGACCTGGTGACTCCGCCTGCGGGGACGCAGGGCTTCAGCTTCCGTTATAACGATTGCACCCGGGTACGCGTTCGCCCCGGCTTTCAGTCGCTGCTTGCGCGATGGAAGAAGCCAGGCAAGAAGCTGGAAGTGCTGGTTCCTTCCGACGATATTCCGGTCAATGGCCGGCCTCTTCCGCCCGTGCGCTGCACCCTTTCCGTGACTCTGCATGACTTCGTCTATCTGCTGCTTCGCAACGGCACGCTGATCCAGGTGTCGCAGGAAGACTACTGGAAGCGTCCGGCGTTACGGGTCTTCCTCCGTGGGAATATTGAGACGGTCCATCAAAGACTGGAGCAATTCACCGTCCCGGCGCATCCGGCGAAATGATGCTTGTCGATGCGACGGCACAAACAAAAGAGCCTCCGCGAAAGGAGGCTCATTTGTTGCTTGAAAACGATGCGCGGTTAGCTGGTGGTGCGGACGAAGAGCAGCGCGAAGGTGAAGAGGGTGAGGGACTCGATGAAGGCGAGGCCGATGAACAGGAAGAGCTGAATGCCAGCGCGTGCGCCGGGATTGCGTGCCAGCGCTTCCGCGGCAGACGCGGTTGCACGACCCTGGCCGAGGCCGCAGAGGCCGGCGGCGATGCCCATGCCGATGCCGACAGCGAGCGAGAAAGTGCCCTTGTCGGTGGTCGCAGCGGCGCCCTGAGCGAACGCGGGCGATGCGATGGTCATCGCGGCCAGCGTGAGGAAAAAGTATTTCGAGATTTGGAACATACGAGCGATCATGTGTGACTCCTTGCCCCCGTCAGAATGTTCGCCGCCAGTGGGTGGTTGATGCTCACCGAGCTGGCACCCTCACGCTATGCGGCGAGTGATGCAACCGGCCGAGAGGGGGCGCCCCGCGGCAGGCAAACCTTGGGACTCTAATGGTCGTGCGAGACGGCCATCGAGAGGTAGACGGTCGCAAGGACCATGAAGATATACGCCTGAATCAGGGCGACGCCGAGGTGCAGCGAGAGGAAGAGCAGAGGCACGCCGACCGGAATCAGGGAGAAGAAGGCGAGCGTGACCAGATCGCCGGCGAACATGTTGGCGTAGAGACGGACCGTCAGCGAGAGCACGCGGGCGCAGTGGGAGATAATCTCGATGGGCAACATCAGTGGGTAAAGCCACCACACCGGCCCGAGGAACTGCTTGACGTAGCTGAAACCGTGAACGCGGATGCCGTGGTAGTGGTAGTAGACGAACGTGACGAGCGCGAATCCCAGCGGCACGACGACGTTCGCGGTGGGCGATACGAGGCCTGGGATGAGGCCCATCAGGTTGCCCAGCAGGATGAAGAGCACCAGCACGGTGAGGTAGCTGGTGAACCGCTCGTATCCGTGGCCGATAATGCTCTCGCTCTGCGAGCCCACGAACTCGTGGGTCATCTCGGCAAAGTGCTGGACCGCGCCGGGCTGTTCCACCGAGAGACTGCCGCGGACGACGGCAAAGTACAGCAGCAGCGCGAGGAAGATCACCAGTTCCATCGCCAGCTCATTGGTGATGGGCGCGTGCGGATGGGCCGGCTGGATGTGAAACACCGCGAGCAGGCTATCGACCTGCGGGGCGAAGTGGTGGTTCAGAAAGCGCGTAATCAGAAGCTGTGTCGGCATAAATTGGTGGAGAAAAAAGGGCCTCTGGACGGCTAGGCGGTGGGGCGCCGGATCAGGCGGAAGGCCTCGAACAGGAGCGAAAGAAGCCCCAGACCGAGCCCGGCTGCAAGGGCCAGAACCGTGCCGTGCAGATACTTAAGACTAACATAGAGGACCACGACCGTCAGGCCGAGACGAGCGAAGAAACCGGTCAGCACCATGCCCATCGGACGCGGGTTTTCCCCTGCATCCATGCGCTGATTGATGGCGGTCATCAGGCGCAACCATTCCCACAGCGAGGAGCAGGAGATGGCCGAGCCGACCACCAGAAGCAGGGCGCTCTGCCAGTTCGCCTTCCACCAGAAGAGCGCGGCGGCGACGACCGTAAGGACCAGAAGCAGACGGATGGCCGCGAGCATGGTGTTGCGGACGTCGGCGTCGGTGAGGCCGGTCGACGTCTTGGAGTAGTCCGTCTCGTCAGGCTGCTCGGTCACTCGTCGCCTCGTTTGGTGGTTCGGGAGATGTAGGTGAAGAACTGGAAGAAGCCTCCGGCAGCGCCGAGCAGAAGGAGAGTTACGGTTAGCCATTTGGTATGGAAGTGGCGATCGAGCAGGTAGCCGATGCCGAGGCCGACGAAGGCTCCGGCGGGAATTCCGAGAGCCATCTGGAGGACCGACTCGGCCTTGGCGTACTCGCGGAGGCCGCTGTCGGGCTTTGTCGGCTTGTTGGGGTCTTCGGGCATCGCTGGACTATTACACCACGCGCGCGCGGGCTATATAGAATCGTCGTAGACGAAATACGAAAAGGTGAATGCGTGTACGAATCGGAGTTTGAGCGGGAGTTGTATGAGGCGCGGCGGAAGACGCTGCGGGAGATTGGCGCGCTGGGAGAGAAGGCCGGGTTGAGTTATGCCGCGGCGACGTATCCGAACAGCTATGCGGCGACGCATACGGTGCCGGAGTTGCGCGCGGGGTTCGATGCGAAGACGGGTGAGGAGCTGGAGGCGCAGCGGGTTGAGGTGAGTGTCGCCGGGCGGGTGATGGCGATTCGGGTGCAGGGCAAGGCGGGATTTGCGCAGCTGCAGCAGGGTGGGCAGAGGATGCAGATTTATGTGCGCAAGGATGATGTGGGGGAGGATGGGTTTGCGTTGTACAAGCTGCTGGACCTGGGGGATCACGTTGGGGTGAAGGGCTACCTGATGCGGACGCGGACGGGTGAGCTGACGGTGCATGTGCGGGAGCTGACGTTTTTGGCGAAGGCGATGCTGGCGCTGCCGGATAAATATCACGGGCTGGAGGATACGGAGCTGCGGTATCGGCAGCGGTATGTCGATCTGTTTATGAATACCGGGCACGCTCCGAAGGTGGCGGAGGGTGAAGAGCCGGGTGAGCCTGCGGTGAATGTGCGGGAGATCTTTGTAAAGCGGGCTGCGGTGCTGCGGGCTCTGCGGAAGTTTTTTGATGCGCGTGGATATCTCGAAGTCGAGACGCCGATGCTGCATACGATTGCCGGCGGCGCGGCGGCGCGGCCGTTCAAAACGCATCACAATGCGCTGGATATTCCGCTGTCGCTGAGGATTGCGCCGGAGCTCTATCTGAAGCGGCTGGTGGTGGGCGGGCTGGACCGGGTGTATGAGATCAATCGGAATTTTCGGAATGAGGGGGTGAGTACACGGCATAATCCTGAGTTCACGATGCTGGAGTTTTATCAGGCTTATTCGAATTATTGGGATTTGATGGATTTGACGGAGGAGTTGGTTAAGTTTGTGGCGGTTGACGTGAATGGGGGGACTAAGACTGAGTTCAATGGGGTGGAGATTGATCTTGGGGTGTGGACTAAGTTGTCGATGCGGGAGGCGATTGTTAAGTTCTGGCCGGAGCAGTGTGGAAGCGCGCCTGATTCCACTGTGTTCAAATCTCCGGCATCCTTGGTGGCATTCCTCAAAGCCGCATCGCAGCTTGGCTACGACAATAACAAGGACTATGTCTGGGGTCAGGAGCCAGCGCGAGAACAGAGCCCAGGGGAGATTAGTCTCTATTACGCCTCGGAGCTATCTGAGATTGCAAAGCGAATCGAAGCTGGACAGCCGGTCGGCAAATCCATTGCAGAGCTATTCGAATTCCTAGGTGAAAGCCGGTTCGCGCAACACCTCATCCAGCCGACGATTATTTATGACTTTCCTCTTGCGGTGTCGCCGCTTTCGAAGGTGAAGCCGGATGAGCCGGATTGGGTGGAGCGGTTTGAGTTTTATATTGGTGGGTTCGAGGTTGGGAATGCGTTTTCGGAGTTGAACGATCCGGATGATCAGCGGCGGCGGTTTGAGGCGCAGTTGACGGAGCGGGAGCGGGGGGACGATGAGGCTCATGCGATGGATGAGGACTATGTGCGGGCGCTGGGGTATGGGTTGCCGCCGACGGCGGGCGAGGGGATCGGGATCGACCGGCTGACGATGGTGCTGACCGGGTCGAAGTCGATTCGGGATGTGATTCTGTTTCCGCTGATGCGGCCGGTGGGGAGCAAAACGGCTGAGTAGGGGGTACCCCCCCCCGGGGGGGGTGGTATTAGGAACTCGTTTGTTTGCAGCGACATAACGTTTTAACCCCCTTGTAACCCGCTGATTCACAATGGCTTACGCGCAAATATAGTTGAACAAACGACTTAGGTGCGTTGGAGGTTTGAAGAAGGTGCTGAAAAGTCGCCTCGGCCAGGAAAAATGTACCTCCGCGGCTAAAGCCGCACGACAAATGCGGCACTTACGGCATCCATTCGACTTCGCTCAGGACAGGCTCTGAAGCCGTGCCCTTAAGCAAGACGGGGGTTCAGCAGCTTGTGAAGCTCGGTTTGTGGCCGGGCTTGTTTCATGTTCCCCTGATTTAATTGTATGGGTTTGGGGGAAACTAAACGGCCAGTTATTTTTTGGATGGAAGTTGTTGGTGCGGTGGGAGTTGCTGCGTCTTTGGGTGGGTTTGGGGGTTGACAGCGTTTTTTGGCGGTTTGTGGCGAGCTATGGGAAAACGGTTCGCGCTTTCGCGCGAATGCCCACTCATGGCGGTGAGGCTGCCATGAATGGGGCACCCGGCGAGGTGGCGGGGGCAAGAGCAGCAGGTCCTTACAGGATGACAAGCAAAAGAGCGGGCAAAAGCAACGGCAAAGGCCAAGCGCAAGGCAAACGGCAAGGCAACCGCAGGTCCCTTCGACAAGCTCAGGGCAGGCTCTTCGACTGCGCTGTTGATGGGCGCTTGAAGAGAGAAACCCCACGATCAACGGGAGGACTTTCGTCCTCTCGTTGATCATGGGGCACCCAGTTTTGTTAGCCGTTGAAGTTGAGGGACTCGATGCCGAGAAATTCCGCGGACTGGCCGAGCTCTTCTTCGATGCGGAGGAGTTGGTTGTATTTGGCGATGCGGTCGGTGCGGCTGGCGGAGCCGGTCTTGATCTGGCCGGCGCCGGTGCCTACGGCGAGGTCGGCGATGAAGGTGTCTTCGGTTTCGCCGGAGCGGTGCGAGATGATCGACGTGTAGCCGTAGCGGCGGCCTAGCTCGATGGCTTCGAGGGTCTCGGAGACGGTGCCGATCTGGTTGACCTTGATGAGGATGGCGTTGGCGACCTTCTGGTCGATGCCCTGCTGGAGACGGGTGGTGTTGGTGACGAAGAGATCGTCGCCGACGAGCTGGATGTGGCCGATGGCCTCGGTGAGGATCTTCCAGCCGTCCCAGTCGTCTTCGGCGAGGCCGTCTTCGAGGGAGACGATGGGATACTTTTCGGTCCAGGACTGCCAGTACGCGGCCATCTCGGCGGAGGAGAGTTCGCGCTTGTCGGATTTTTTGAAGACGTACTTGCCGGTCTCCTTGTTGTAGAACTCGCTGGAGGCGGGGTCGAGGGCGATGGCGATCTGTTCGCCTGGCGTATAGCCAGCGCTCTCGATCGCTTGCAAGATCAGCTCGACGGCTTCTTCGTTGGACTTGAGCGAGGGTGCGAAGCCGCCTTCGTCGCCGACGGCGGTGTTGTAGCCCTTCTTCTTGAGGACGCCCTTGAGGGTATGGAAGACTTCGGTACCCCAGCGGAGGGCGTCGGAGAAGGTCTCCGCGCCTACGGGCATGACCATGAACTCCTGGAAGTCGACGTTGGAGTCGGCGTGGGAGCCGCCGTTGAGGATGTTCATCATGGGCGTGGGCAGGATGCAGGCGTTGACGCCGCCGAGATAGCGGTAGAGCGGGAGCTTGAGCGCGGCGGCGGAGGCACGGGCGACGGCCATGGAGACGGCGAGGATGGCGTTGGCGCCGAGTTTGGATTTGTTCTCGGTGCCGTCGATGGCGATCATGGTGGCGTCGATGAGGCGCTGGTTGGAGGCGTCCATACCTTGCAGTTCCGGAGCCAGAATGGATTCGACGTTCTCGACCGCGCCGAGGACGCCCTTGCCGAGGTAATGCTCTTTGTCGCCGTCGCGGAGTTCGACGGCTTCGTGCTCGCCGGTGGAGGCGCCGGAGGGGACGGCGGCGCGGCCCATGGCTCCGCCGGAGAGGGTGACGTCGGCCTCGACGGTGGGGTTGCCGCGGGAGTCGAGGATTTCGCGGGCGGTGATAGAGACGATCTCGGTCATGTTGCTCCTGGCTTTCTGGTTATTGAGGCTGGGGGTGTTCGAGGCGACGACGCGGTGTTGCAGGCGGTCGTTGAGCGGGGCGCGGCGGTCTACGGCAAAGGCCGAACCGGCGGTGGTGCGGATGGTGGTGATGAGGTCGATGCGGCTATTTTCCTGGGGCGATTCCCGTTTTGTGATTTTATCAGGGGTTGGTGAAATGGGCTGAATCCATCCCAGAGCGAATCCCAGAGAAGAAGAGAGAGCGCAGAGCGGGATGGTTTTGGGGGACCTTAACTGCGCGAAATCACTTGTTGGCTGCCTCGATTCCCTGCCGTGGATTTTGCGGGAGGGCGGGGAGTTGCGGTTCTATCCTGCGAGGTGAGGGTGCGGGCAGGCTGCGCGAACGCAGCTTTGGACCGTCTAAACCCTGGGGGATTGCCATGAGATTGAACTGGAATTGCAAGCCGGTTGGGACCAGCCTGTTGACGAAGGCTGCGGGGATGGCCGCGGTGTGCATGCTGGCCGCGGCCCCGGGATGGTCGCAGACGACGGGGATGTCGAAGCCGATGCCGGTGACGATGACGAGCACGGACGATTCGTATACGCCAAGCGCGGCTCCGGCGACTGTGGCTGCTCCGGTGGAGAAGCCCTCGGCGGCGGTTCCGGCGAGTTCAATGGAGGTTTATGCTCCGTATAATCCGGCGACCGACACGCGCAGGCCTTTGGTGAGCGAGACCAGTGTGGATAATAATCCGAACGATCCCGATGCGGGGATTGTGACGCATGTGCCTTCGCTGCCGGGAGAGATTCCGGATGGGACGCTGCTACGGGCCAAGCTGCGGGAGTCGCTTTCGACCCTGACGACCCAGCCGGGGACCAGATTTTCGGCCGAGGTGACGGAGCCGGTGATGCGCGATGGGCGCGTGGTGGTGCCGGTCGGCTCGGTGCTGAACGGGCGGGTGACGTGGGTGCGCGGAGGCAAGCGGATCAGCGGCGGGGCGGGAATCCACATTGAGCCGAAGAGCGTGACGCTTCCGGATGGAACGCAGTACTCGCTGCATGCGCGGGTGATCGATACGAGCAGCTGGGACAACACTACGGTCGACCGCGAAGGGACGATTTCGAGACGCGCGGATGGCAAGCGGAATGCGGGCGTGATGTCGCTGACAACCGGCGGAGGCGCGGCCGCGGGCGCGATGATGGGCGGGCCTGCGGGAGCGCTGATCGGAGCGGGAGTGGGCGCTGGCGTGAGCACGATCGTTTGGCTGAAGGAAGACAAGCAGGCAGAGCTGCCGAAGGACCTTGGGCTGGTGTTTAGCTTGACGATGCCGATGGCGGTGACGCCGGAGAAGGCTGGGGCTACGCCGATGTCTGTGGGGGCGGCTGGGGGACAGTAGATTTTTATTTTGGGTTGAGAGGGGCCGCTCAGGGATGAGCGGCCTTTCCCATTCGGTGGGAATGCTGCGCCAATGCGCGGAAAGAACAGGCAACGACAAAAGCAAATGCGGGGGTTCTTCGCTGCGCTCAGAATGACAATATTAGTGGAACTGCTAACCGCGGACCTGGGCTAGGAGGCGCTTCCAGTTTTTCTGGTTGCGGCGGTAGGACTTTTTGAGGTCTTCGAGGATGCGCTCGAAGTCGGAGTGGCCGGAGAGTTTTTTCCACGCGGGATTCTTCGAGAACCAGGGGTAGTTCTCGTTGCCGAGGTAGATGGCGCGGCGGAGCCAGTGGAGGGCCTCGGACTCGTCGCCGTCTACGGCGAAGTAAGTGGCGAGGCGGTAGGACATTTCGCCGTCGGCTTCAGCAGCGGATAGGGTTTCTTCGAGGATGAAGGTGGCGGCCTTGGCGCGGTCGCCGAGCTGGACGTAGCAGAGGGCGATGGTGGGGAAGACGATGCGGAGGGATGCTTCGTCGGAGATGACGTTTTCGAGGGTCTCGACGGCGCGGGCGAGGTCGCCGAGGCGCATTTGCTGGTAGCCGAGGGAGATTCGCAGGAGAGGTTGGCGGGGTTCGAGGGTGAGGCCTTTCTCGATCTCGTCGCCGGCCAGTTCGAGCTGGTTCTGGTATTGGTAGACGCGGGCGCGGTGGTTGTAGATCATCGCGGCGTTGGCTGGGTTGAGGCGGAGCGAGGTGTTGAACTGGTCGAGGGCTTCCTCGTAGAGGCCGTCAATGCGCAGAGTCTGGCCCGCGACCAGGTGGACGTTCCAGTCGTTGGCGGCGGACTGGAGGAGATGCTCGATGCCGTGGCGAGCAGACTCTTTTTCGCCGCGGGAGAGGAGCATGTAGACGCGGTAGAGGTTGGCTTCGACAGAGCCGGAGTCGAGGGTGAGGGCCTTGTCGAAGGCGCGGCGGGCTTCGAGGACGTGCATCTGGCCGCCGAGGCCGTGGCGGGCGTATTGAAGGTGGGTGATGCCGAGGCCGGACCATGCGGGGGCGTAGTCGGCGTCCTGCTGGACGACGGACTCGAAGAGCTCGCGGGCGCGGTTGAGGTCGTCGAGGGAGCCGGTGCGGGAGATGAAGCTGGAGAGGACGGCACGGGCCTGGAGGTACTCCTCAGAGAGGTCCTGGTTGAGGGAGACGCGGGGGAGTGATGGAGAGTTGTCGGAGTTCTGGAGGTCGCCGAAGCCTTGCAGGGTGGAGAAGACTTCGTTGCAGATCTCAGTCTGGATGCTGATGAGGTCGAAGGAGGCGACGTTAATGGAGCCTCCGGCACGCACGGACTGGCTGGGAATGTCGAGCAACTGCCAGTTGAGGTCGAAGCCGGCGGCGGAGCGCATGAAGTTTCCGGTGAGGACGTACTGGACGAGGAGCTTTTTGCCGATGGCGAGGGGGTCGAGCTGCTGGGCGGGGATGGACATCAGCGAGCTGGAGGGGCGGACGACGAGCGAAGTGATGCGGGCGAGGCGCGCGGCGAGGGCATCGGCGAGGGCGTAGCCGTAGAGCGGGGCCGGCGCGGCGGGGGTGAGCGAGGAGAGTTGCGTGGAGTCGGGGGCGGCGTCGCCGAAGTTGATGAAGGGTAGGACGACGATGGAGTTCTGCTTGGCGGTGGCGGTGGCGCCGGACTCGCGGAAACGCTCGGCGAGCATGGAGAGGATGCCGGTGGTGCGTTTTTCTTCTTCGGGGGTTTCGAGTTCGAGGCGGCCCTGTGTGGGGAGCTGCGAGATGGAGTCGCCAGGCATGCCGACAGAGTCGAGTTGCAGGGCCTTCATGACGGTGCGGAGGCCTTCGCGGACGTCGGCGGCGGAGCTGAAGCGGGCGGAGGGTTGCTTTTCGAGGCAGCGCAGGATGACGGATTCGAGCTCGATGGGGATGGCTGGGACGATCTCGCGGATGTTGGGCGGATCGGAGAATTGGGTAGCGCGGATGGTCTGGAATTCGGGTGCGTCGGGGCGGTGGAAGGGGTGGCGGCCGCTGGCGAGTTCGTAGAGGATGAGGCCGAGGGCGAAGACATCTGACTGGACGGAGGAGCGGCCGGTGACGAACTGCTCGGGCGCCATGTAGGCGATGGTGCCGCCGCGGGCGGTGTAGGTGGCGCCGGGTGCGGGGGGTTTGCGGCGGCCAGGAGATGCGGGGTCGAAGTCGGCCTCATCGAGATTGAGGCGGCGGGCGAGGCCGAAGTCGAGGATCTTGATGAGACCGCCGTCGGTGAGCATGACGTTGGCGGGTTTAAGGTCGCGATGGAAGATGCCGAGGGAGTGCGCGGCGGAGAGGCCATCGGCGATCTGGATGCCGGCGGAGAGGACGAGCTGGAGCGAGGCAGGGCCTTCAGCGATGACCTTGTCGAGGCTCTTGCCGGGGATGTACTGCATGACGATGTAGGCTTCGGCCTGATCTTTGGGGGTGCCTTCGGAGTCGGATTCGGAGATGGTCTCGCCGACGTCGTAGATGGCGCAGACGTTGGGGTGGTCGATGGCGGAGGCGAGGCGGGCTTCGCGGAGTTGCGTGGTGCGGACCTGTTCGAGCGAGAGGGCTCCACGTTTGAGGAGCTTGAGGACGACGGGGCGCTGGAGAAGGGTGTCGGTGGCGAGGTACACGACGCCGCTGCCTCCGGCGCCGATCTTGCGGAGGAATTCGTAGTGGCCGATTGTGCGGCGCTTCATGAGTTGATTATTGCAGGGGAGAGGCGGTGGAAGATTGTGCGGAGGTTACTTGGTGGGGAGGTGGGTTTTGAATAGGGAGCGGAGTTCGGTGATTTGGTCGACGGCGAGTTCGCGCTTCGGGATGGGGAAATATAGGAGGTTGCCTTGCTGGACGAGAATGAAAGTTCGATCATCTTCGGCGAATCGGATGTAGGGTTCCCAGGTCGTTTTGGTATCAGAAAAGGACGATACAAAGTGAAGTTCGTTGCCGTCGATATCCAGTGTGCGAGGAGTGTGGAGGATCGGCGTCTTACGGAAGTTACGGCGGAGTTGCCAGGGTATAAGCAGTCGGCAGGCTGGAATGAGCGCAGGGATGAAAAGAAGCAGGAGGACTGGATCCCATTTCTGCGTTGACCACAGAATTATGAGCACTGAGAGGGCAATAACAACCCATAGAGCGGGAGCTACAAAGCGGCGATAGAAATTTTTCGCCCGGCGCGTCTTGAGGAATAGGCGACCCGCACTGACATAGTCATCCTCGTTGATTTGGTATTCAATTCGCATGGGGGACTGGCAAGCTCCATAGAGCGATTCTGATAATTGGCTGCACTCATACCAAATGGCGTTTTGCTTGGTGCCGCGAACAAAGTACAAGCACAACAAGTTAAAATACGGAGATTCTGAGCCAAAATCGGCTCAGAATGACGGCGTGGTGAAGGAGTCGGCAGTTTTAGTGCCGCGATTTCGCGGCAGGGTCGCGCTCCCATGGCCGGGGGTTCTTGGGGTCGTCTTGCCATTTCTGGCGGCGGCCTACGAAGAACATGATGGCTCCGAAGACGAACATGATGACGCCCCAGGTGAGGTTGAGGTCTACGCCGAGGGACTTCTCGTAGATGGCGGGGTCGCCGTGGGTGAAGAGGCCGAAGGCGGCCATGATGCCTCCGATGATGAGGAAGATGAGGCCGAGGGGGATGCGGATGTCGAGTCCCATGGTGCTCCTTGTTTTCTGGGGGGCTACGGTTGGCCGAGAGTGAGTCGTGCGTAGTCCTGGTCCGCTCCCTGACGCATGAGGAAGTAGAGCGCGCAGCCGCCCAGAATCGTCCCGAAGGGGATGCTGAGGAGCGACAGGATGGAGACGATGATGGTCAGGGTTCGGCCCCAGGATTTTTTCGCCAGCAGGCCATAAGCGGTTGCTGCGTTGAGGATCGCTGCCAGCAGAACAATCACGGCGATGATCATCATGAAAGCGCCGGTGAACATAGGGGAACCATCCGTGGAATGGACAGCGCCCTGCATCACTACGCCGCCCATGAGAGCTATGGCGAGGACGCTGAACAGGGCCAGAATGGCAAACACGGCGTAGATGATTCCGATAACTTTTACCGGTCCGGCGATGGGGTTTACGGGCGGGTAGTACGGCTGCGGAGGTGGAAACGATTGTGTCTGATCCATGGGAGCTTCTCCTTGATCGTGTGGGTTGAGATAACTCTAAGCGAAGACGAGGTTGAGGACTACGAGGATGGCAAGGACCGCAATGGCGAGAGTTGCGGGCTTTTGCCACCATTCGAGGTGGGTTTCGACGGGTTTGGGGGTGAGGGAATAGACGAGGCCTACTAGTTCGGGTTCGGGGCGGGGTTCGGTGGCGAGCGAGACGGCGATGGTGACAACGACGTTGATGGAGAAAGCGAAGATGGCGGTCCAGAAGTTCTGCGCCATGTCGGAGGGGTAGGTGTGAACAAGGGTGATCCAGCCGCCGTGGATGCCCGGGGTCGCGCCGGCGGGTAGGCTGAGGCCGTGGTGAATGAGAGCTCCGATGGTCCCGGAGAGGAGGCCGGTGAATGCGCCGTGGCCGGTGGTGCGCTTCCAGAACATGCCGAGCAGGAAGGTGGCGAAGAGCGGCGCGTTGACCAGCGAAAAGATGAGCTGGAGCGCGTCCATGATGTTGTTGAAGTTCTTGGCGGCGTAGGCGGCGGCGATGGAGAGGATGATGCCGCCGACAGTGGCCATGCGGCCCATCCAGAGGTAGTGGGCGTCGGTGCCCTTTTTGTTGATGTAGGCCTGGTAGATGTCATAGGTCCAGACGGTGTTGAAGGCGGTGACGTTGCCGGCCATACCCGACATGAATGAGGCGAGCAGCGCGGTGAGGCCGAGACCGAGGATTCCCGTGGGGAAGAAGTGGAGAAGCAGGACCGGGATGGCGAGGTCGTAGTTATAGACCGGGGTGCCGTCAGTATTGAGGACGGGAGCGCCGCTGATGGGGTCGAGCTTGGGGGGGATGATGCCGTGGGGGTGGGCCTCGTCGAGGGGGAGGGGTTTGCCCTGGGCATCGACGGTGGCGTAGGCGGCGGTGCCGGTGCCCTGCCCTGCTCCGGCCATGTGGCTGGTGATGGAGACGGCGATGAGGCCGGGAAGGATGACGAGGAAGGGGAAGAACATCTTGGGGATGGCGGCGATGAGGGGGACGCGGCGGGCGGAGACCTCGGAGTCCGCTGCCATGGCGCGCTGGATGACGAGGAAGTCGGTACACCAGTATCCGAAGGAGAGGACGAAGCCGAGGCCCATGGCCAGCCCTACCCACTCGACTCCCAAGCTATTTGTAGAGGCGTGGGCCATGCCCTGCCACGAGTGGGTCATGGTGGCGGGGAGGGTCCGCTTGATTCCCTGCCAGCCACCGACGTTGCGCAGGCCGATCCAGACGAGCGGCAGGAAGCCTGCGACGATAAGGAAGAACTGCAGAACCTCGTTGTAGATGGCCGAGGTGAGGCCGCCGAGGAAGATGTATCCGAGAACGATGACGCCGGAGAGGATGATGGAGACGTGGAAGATGTACTGGTCGGGGATGATGCCGTGGAAGAGGCCGAGGGTCTGGATGAGCAGGGCCATGGCATACATGGAGATGCCCGAGGAGAAGACGGTCATGATGGCGAAGGAGAAGGCGTTGAGGGCGCGGGTCTTCTCGTCGAAGCGGAGGCGGAGGAACTCGGGGACTGAGCGCGCCTTCGACCCGTAGTAGAAGGGCATCATGAAGATGCCGACGAAGCACATCGCGGGGATGGCGCCGATCCAGTAGAAGTGTGAGGTGACGATGCCGTACTTGGCGCCTGAGGCACCCATGCCGATGACCTCCTGCGCGCCGAGGTTGGCGGAGATGAAGGCAAGGCCGCAGACCCAGGCGGGGATGGAGCGGCCGGCGAGGAAGAAGTCGTTGGAGGTGCGCATGTAGCGCTTGAGGGCGAAGCCGATGCCCAGCACGAAGGCGAAATAGACCAGCATGATGAGCCAGTCGATGTAGGTGAGGTTCACTTTGGGCAGTCCTTCCATCCCAGCGGGGGGCTGGCCGTGCTGGGGGGTGGGATGTTCTTTTCGCTGAGTTTCTGCGGGCAACTGTAAATGTTTGAATGGGATGAGTCCAGAGGAAGTCGGGCAGCCACGAAAAAAAGTTGGAATTCGAGGTAAACGTCAGGCAAACTTTTCGCATCCTACTGGACGGGCCGGTACGTCGGGTCCGCTTTGAACGGGAGCAGGTCTCCGAGATCCCATGGGGCCAGGTAAATCGACGATGGATGAGCACGAGGATGTAGACGGGCACAAATCCCCTGCGGTGCTTCTGGTCGACGACAATGCGATCCAGGCGGCAACGCGGCAGACCATCCTGAGGCGATCGGGGTACTTCGCGATTGCGGTCCTGAATCCGAAGCGCGCGCTGGATCAGTTTCAGAACGACGAGTTCCCTGCCGAGATTCGAGCGGTCATTACCGATCACATTATGCCGGGGATGAGCGGCGCGGAGTTTGTGCGCGAGTTGCGAAAGACGCATCCGCGGTTGCCCGTGATGGTGATCAGCGGGCTGGAAGAGGCGCAGGTGGAGTATGCGGGGATGAATGTGGAGTTCCTGCTGAAGCCGCTGCCGCCGGATATTCTGCTGGCCCGGCTGCGGGATTTGCTGGCGGACGAGCAGGCCGGCGCAGCTTGAAAGCAGTTGCCGGTTGCGGGTTGTTTGTTGAAAAACGACAAGGACTGAATAGCCGATCATCGCCCCGCCTTTGTGCATGGGCCGGAATACCTGCGAGAATGGGTGTGCGATGCAACCCCATCCCATGCCGGAGTTCGGCAATTCCTGTCTGCTGCTGGCCCTCGCTCTTAGCGCCTATACGTTAATTGCTGGAGCGATTTCGCTGTTCTGGTCGAGTTCGCTGATCAAAGCTGGGTCGGTCGATATCGGTGCGCTGGCGAGAGCTGCCCGGTTGCAGGAGACGGCGCGGCGCGCGGGAATTGCGAGCTTTATCGTTCTGTGTTGTGCGGCGTTTGCGCTGGTTTGGGCGGCGTTTACCTACGACTACTCGGTCTCGTACATCCTGCACCACACGAATCGCGCTCTTCCGACTGCATACAAGTTTTCCGCGCTGTGGAGCGGGCAGGAGGGTTCCCTTCTGCTGTGGGCGCTGCTGCTGGCGGGGTATGGGTTTGTGCTGCGGATGCGGCACAAGGTGGATGTCCGGCTGACGGCGTTTGCTTCGACCATTTTGGCAGGGATTCAGGTTTTCTTTCTACTTCTGCTGAACTTCGCTGCGCCTCCGTTTGCGATTCAGCCAGGGCCGGTGGCGGCGGATGGACTGGGGCTGAGTCCTCTGCTGCAGTATCCGGAGATGGTGATTCATCCGCCGATGCTTTATCTCGGGTATGTGGGATTCTCTGTGCCGTTTGCGTTTGCGCTGGGCGCGCTGATGATGCGGTATCCGGGTGAGAAGTGGATCCACATTACGCGGCGATGGACGATGGTGACGTGGATGTTCCTGACCTGCGGGATCTTTCTGGGCGCGCACTGGGCATACAGCGTCCTGGGCTGGGGCGGCTACTGGGGGTGGGACCCGGTGGAGAATGCCAGCCTGATGCCGTGGTTGACGGGGACGGCGTTTCTGCATTCGGTGATGATGCAGGAGAAGCGCGGCATGATGAAGAACTGGAACGTGTGGCTGATCTTCTCCACGTTCATGCTGACGATTCTGGGGACGCTGCTGACGCGGTCGGGGCTGGTAGCTTCGGTTCATGCCTTCGCGCAGTCGGCGATCGGAAACTGGTTCTATGCGTTCATCCTGATCGTGTTTGCGGTGTGCCTGTTCACGTTCTTCAAGCAGATGGACCATTTGAAGTCGGAGAACAAGCTGGAGTCGCTGGTGAGCCGCGAATCGAGTTTCCTGTTCAACAATATGATCCTGCTGGCGGCCTGCTTCACCGTCCTGTGGGGGACGCTGTTCCCGGTCATCAGCGAGTATGTGACCGGGTCGAAGGTCACGGTGGGCGCGCCGTTTTATAACCGGGTGAATATTCCGATCGGGCTGTTCCTGCTGTTTCTGACGGGGATTGGGCCTCTGCTGGCGTGGAGGTCGACTTCGTTGCGGTCGATTCGGCGGAACTTTGTGCTGCCCGGGATTGCGATGGGCGCGGCGGCGATCGGGTTGATGGCAGCCGGAGTGCGTCCGTGGAACGACGGCGACGACATGCATGCCACGATCTTTTCGCTGGTGACGTTCTCGCTGGCGGCGGGCGTGATTACGGCGATTGCGGCGGAGTTTCTGCGCGGGGCGCATGTGGTGAGCACGCAGACGGGGAAGAACCTGCTTGCCTCGACTGTACTGCTGATGCGGCGGAATACGCGGCGCTATGGCGGCTACATTATCCACTTTGGCATTGTGGTGATGTTCATCGGGATCGCGGGCGGGGCGTTCAACCAGTCGCGGGAGATGGAGATGACGGCCGGGGATACGCTGACGCTGGGGTCGTACAAGCTGGTGTGCAAGACAGTGACGCAGGACTCGAATGCGAACTACGATACGGACTTTGCGTTGCTGGATGCTTACAAGAACGGCAAGTATTTGACGCAGCTTGCGCCGGAACACCGGTTCTACCATGCGAGCCAGCAGCCTTCGACGATTGTGGCGTTGCATTCGACGTTGATGGGGGATTTATATGTGGTCTTCATGGGGCGCAACCCGGAGACGGACAACCCGATCATCAAGGCATTTGTGAATCCGCTGATGGCGTGGATCTGGATTGGGGTTGGGATTGTGGTGGTGGGGACGTTCGTGGCGCTGGCGCCGAGTGTGACGCGGACGAGTTCGCCGCTGGGGCAGGAGGATGCGGTGGGCGAGAGGCCGGCGCAGGCTCCGCGCGAGGTTGGTGTGCTGGCGAAGGTGCCCCATGCTTAAGCGAGGCATGCAAGCCGCACTGTTGTGCGTGGCGATGGTGGTGATGCTGGGCGCGGGGCAGTCGCGTTTCGACAAGATGGGGCACGAGATGATCTGCACATGCGGATGCACGCAGATGCTGCTGGAGTGCAACCATGTGGGGTGTCCGGTTTCTCCGGTGATGATGGGAGAGCTGCAGGAGCAGATTGCGGCGAACAGCATGGATACTCCGGTGCTGAACTGGTTTGTGGCGAAGTATGGGGCGACGGTGCTGGCGGCTCCGATTCGCGGCGGCTTCGACGATGTGGCGTGGATTATGCCGCTGGCGGTGTTTCTGCTGGCTACCGTGGGGACCGCGGTGATGGTGTGGGTGTGGCGCAGGCGGACGGTGCGGCTGGCGGAGGCTTCGGGCGCGGGTGAGTCGGATTCGCGGCCTGCGGCGGAACTGAATTCTGAAGAGGCTGCGATGCGCGAGCGCATTCGGCGAGAGACGGAGTATCGATGAGCGTGCTGGCGTCGGTTGCGTTGTTGCTTGGGGTGTTTGCGTACATCTTCTGGCCGGAGAACAATCCGTTTGTGCAGGCGGATAAGACGCGGATCGACTATCTGCGCGAGCGCAAGGATGCGATCTATGAGAACCTGCGGGATTTGAACTTTGAATTTCTTGCGGGGAAATATCCGGAGGCGGACTATGCGGAGCAGCGGGTGGCGCTTGAGGATGAGGCGGCCAGCGTGATGGCGGAGATGGACCGGCTGAGCGCGCGGGGGATGAAGAGCGGGCGGGCGAGGGTTTAACACAAAAAGTATATACGTTTCGTGTATACTTAATGCATAGACAGGAGGCTTCTAATGGCGATTGCGAAGGTCTTCAAATCGGGAAACAGCCAGGCGATCCGTCTGCCCAAGGAGTTTCGCCTGAATATTAAGGAAGTAGAACTCGTGCGGCAGGGGAAAGATATCCTGATTCGTCAGCCAGCGCCCCGCAGTTTCGCATCTGCACTGGAAGCGTGGGCCACTATGCCCGAGGACTTCTTCGCGGATGGCCGCGAAGATCCACCGCCACAGGAACGGGAGGAGTTCTAAGCGGTGCGGTACATGCTGGATACGAACATCTGTATTTATACGGCCAAGCAGACCCATCCCGCAGTTTCTGCGCGATTCAACCGACTAGCCTTCGGTGAGGTTGGCATGTCGATCGTAACTTACGGTGAGCTGCGTTTTGGAGCACAAAAGAGTGTCCGACCGACCGAGTCGCTCCGCAAACTGGGAGTTTTGTTGGAAGTAATTCCAGTGATAGGAATGGAAAACGGTGTGGCCGAACAGTACGGCAGATTGCGCTTAGAACTTGAAAGGCGAGGTCGACCGATTGGCAGCAACGATTTGTGGATTGCGGCCCATTGCCTTGATCTTGGGCTGATCCTTGTGACCAACAACGAGCGCGAGTTTGAGCGCATACCTGATCTTAAGATTGAGAACTGGACCCATTGAGCTTGCTAATTTTGAAGAGACGAGTGCTTCCCTGCTGCCTGTTCGTTCTGCTTTGCTGCGTGACGACGTTCGCGGCTTCGATCAGCGGCGTGGTGACCAACAAGACGACGGGAAAGCCCGCGGCGGGCGATGATGTTGTGTTGATCCGGCTGGCGCAGGGGATGCAGGAGGCGGGGCGCACGAAGACCGATGGCCGGGGGCGCTTCACGCTGGATGTTCCCGATGATGGGATTCACCTGGTGCGCGTGATGCATGACAAGGCGAACTACTTTCAACCGATCGAACCCGGAACCAAGTCGGTGGATGTGGACGTGTTTACCGCGACGGCGAAGGTGGAGGGCGTGGCGAGCGAGGCAGAGGTGCTGCATGTACAGTCCGACGCGAGCGGCAAGATGCTGAATGTGGTGGCGAGTTTTTTTGTGAAGAACACTTCGTCGCCGCCGAAGACGCAGTTCAGCGACCGGGCGTTTGAATTTTATCTGCCGGCGGGGGCGGTGGTGGAAGGGTCGGTCGCGCTGGGGCCGGGGAAGATGGCGATGCCGGTGAAGAGTCCTCCGGTGCCGCTGGGCGATGCGGACCACTATGCGTTTATCTTTCCGCTGCGGCCGTGTGGGAGCAAGGAGGAGGCCGCCCAGGATTCCGGCTGCGGCGAGACGCGGTTTCAGGTTTCGTTTCATCTGCCGTACTCGGGGAGTCTCAACATCTCGCCGAAGGTGGCGATGCCGACCGATACGCTGGCGGTGATGCTGCCAAAGAGTATGACGTTTCAGCCGGCGGCGGGGGTGAGCTATGAGCAGGCGGCGGAGGAGACGGCGGCGCAGGCGTTTGTGAGTCGCAACATCATGCCCGGGGCACCGCTGGGGTTTGCGGTTTCGGGAGTGGGACAATTGCCGCGGGATACGCAGCAGGAGACATCCGGCGGGCAGGGCGCGACCGGGGATTCGGGGGGTGGCGACCTGACTCCCGCAGAGGCGAGTGCGCGGCAACGGGCAGACACGAAGCCGGGGGTGGGGCTGAACAATCCGCTGGATTCGGAGGGGACTCTGGAACCGTTGTCGAAGTACAAGGGATGGATTCTGGGTGGGCTGGTGGTGCTGCTGGCTGCGGGAGCGGGGTTGATGTTGAAGGCGAAGCCGGCGGGGACGACGGGAGTTGTGGCTGCTTCCGTTCCTGCTGCGATTTCCGATGCGGCCCTCAGGCCTGGTTCCGGCTCAGTTTCCGGTTCGGGGGCGTTGTTGCAGGCGCTGAAGGATGAGTTGTTCGCGCTGGAGACGGATCGGCTGGCGGGCAAGTTGAACGAAGCGCAGTATGCGGAGCAGAAGGCGGCGCTGGAGGTCGTGCTTCGGCGCGCGCTGGGGCGGGCCGATGAGGCTCGGAGTTAGGATGGGCCGATGATCTCATTTCTGCGCGTGCTGCGACTGCTGGCGATAACGCTGTGGGTAGGCGGGCTGGTGTTCTTTGCGTTTGTGGTGGCACCGGTGGCGTTTGGGGTGCTGGCCTCGAAGCATGAGGCGGGGTTGGTGGTGGCGGGGACGCTTGGCGTGCTCAACCGGATGGGTCCGATCTGTGGGGCGGTGTTCGTGGCAGCCACGGGGTTGCTATGGGCGGAAGAGGCCGGTGGACGGCGGTGGATTTCAATTACGCAGGCGGTGCTGGTGCTGGGGATGATTACCGCTTCAGCCTGCGTGCAGTGGAAGATTGTGCCCGCAATGGAGCGCGACCGTATCGCGGCGGGTGGGGATGTAGATGCAGCGGCACCGGACAATCCGGCGCGGGTGGATTTTGAGCGGCTGCATCCGATCAGCGAGAAGGTCGAGGGGGCGGCTTTGTTTATGGGGCTTGGGGTGGTGGTGTTGATGGGGCTGGAGAGTGGGAATCCAGAGAACAAGCAGGTCCTTATAGGATGACAAGCAAGAGAACGGACAACGACAAAGCTAAAGACTGATACCGAGATTCTGAGCGAAGCTCAGAATCTCGACTCTATTGGCCCGCGCTCTACACGTTGAATTTGAAGAAGAGGATATCGCCGTCTTTCACGGTGTATTCCTTGCCTTCGGAGCGGAGGAGGCCTTTTTCTTTGACGGCCTGTTCGCTGCCGTATTTGAAGAGGTCTTCGCAGGCGTAGCAATCGGCCTTGATGAAGCCTTTTTCGAAGTCGGAATGGATGACGCCTGCGGCTCCGGGAGCTTTGGTGCCGCGGACGATGGTCCAGGCGCGGACCTCCTGCACGCCGGCGGTGAAGTAGGTGATGAGGTTCAAGAGCGCGTAGGCGGAGTGGATGAGGCGGTTGAGGCCGGGCTCTTCAAGGCCCATCTCCTTAAGAAATTCGCCGCGCTCGGCGGGGTCGAGCTGAGCGATGTCCGACTCCATTGCGCCGCAGATGCGAACGACCTGCGAGTGCTCGTCGGCAGCGCGCTTTTCGACGGCGTCGACCCACTCGTTGTGGCCGGAGAGGCCGCTCTCATCCACATTTGCGACGTAGAGCTGGGGCTTCGCGGTGATGAGGTGCAGGTCGCGGGTGTAGGGGAGTTCTTCGGGCGTCAGCTCGACGGTGCGGGCGGGCTTGCCGTTTTCAAGTGCCTCCTTGAGGCGGATCAGGACGGCAAACTCGGCCTTGATCTTGTGGTCGGCGTTGGCGGGCTTCGCGAGTTTCTCGACCTTGGCGTGGCGCTTGTCGACGGTATCGAGGTCCGCGAGAAGCAGCTCAGTATTGATGATGTCGATGTCGTGCAGCGGGTTGACGCCTCCGGCGACGTGGACGACCTCGGGGTCGGCGAAGCAGCGGACAACGTGGAGGATGGCGTCGGTGGAGCGGATGTGGCCGAGGAACTGGTTGCCGAGGCCTTCGCCTTTGCTCGCGCCTTCGACCAGTCCGGCGATGTCGATGAACTCCATCGAGGTAGGGACGAGGGACTTGGGCTGGATGAGCTTGGAGATCTTGTCGAGCCGCTCGTCGGGCACCGTGACGACGCCGGTGTTGGGGTCGATGGTGCAGAACGGGTAGTTGGCGGCTTGCGCTTTCGCCGAGGTGAGGGCGTTGAAGATGGTGCTTTTTCCGACGTTGGGGAGGCCAACGATTCCACAGTTGAGAGACATTGTTTCAAGGATACAGTTGCGGGTTGCAGGTTGTCAGTTGCAGGTTGTCATTAGAATTGATGGTTATGGCGAATGGGATGGAGGGACCGGAGTTGTGGGTGAGCCTGGCGCTGGGGCTGTTTGCGGGGCTGGCGGATTATCTCGGCGGATTTCTGCTGGTGCGGCGATCGCCTTCGGCGCATGCGCTGCGGTACTTTGTGGCGCTGGGGTCGGGGTTCATGCTGGCGGCGGCGGTGCTGGAGATGCTGCCCGAGGCGTTTGCCGTGAACGCGCACTGGGCTCCGGTGCTGGTGCTGGCGGGGTACTGCGGGGTGCATCTGCTGGAGCATACGCTGGTTCCACACTTTCATTTTGGCGAGGAGACCCACCACCACGAATTTCTTTCGAGGAAGAGCAGCTACTCGGTGCTGCTGGGGCTGGGGACGCATACGTTCTTCGACGGCGTGGCGATCGGGTCGGGGTTTGTGATCTCGGCGTGGCTGGGGTGGGTGCTGTTTGTCGCGGTGTTCCTGCACAAGATTCCGGAGGGATTTACCGTGGCCAGCGTGATGCTCGCCGGGGGACAGGGCAAGCGGGCGGCACTGAATTCGGCGCTGTTCCTGGGAGCGATGACGGTGGCGGGGGTGCTGGTGATCAATCTGGAGCCGGCGTGGGTGAAGGCGGGGCTGCCGCTGTCGGCGGGGGTGACGATCTATGTGGCGGCGACGGACCTGGTGCCGGAGGTGAATCGGGAGCCGGGGGTGCGGATGGCTCTGGTCTTCTTTGCGGGGGTGGTTTTATTTTTTGGGTTGCGGATGCTGGGACCGGGTTGAAGGGGTATTTCCGGGGGTGGTGTTTTGCGGGCGGCGGATGCGCGATGGTAGGCTGCTCTGGAACCGGAATGGGCCTGCGAGCGCGCAGGAGCCGGTGGAATTGGACGGAGGAGTATGCCACGGCATTGTCTTACGCTGGACCTGCAGGACGATCCCAAAAAGATCGCGGAGTACAAACGCTACCATGAGCAGATCTGGCCGGAGGTGCGGGACAGCCTGTTCGATGCGGGCGTGAAGGAGATGGAGATCTACCTGGCAGGGACGCGAATGTTCATGATCATGGATGTAGATGACGGTTTTTCGTTCGAGAACAAGGCGGCGATGGACTCGGCGAATCCGAAGGTCCTGGAGTGGGAGACGGTGATGGCCAACTTTCAGGCTGTGCCGGAGGGGGCCGATCCCGTGAAGCGGTGGATTCCGATGGAGAAGGTTTTCGATTTGAAGGACCAGTGAGACAGCGCAGAACAGCTAAGAACAGGGAAAGACAGTGAAGGGCAGCAAAAGCATTTGAGTGAGGTTCGATGATCCTGACGACGCTGGACTGGGTGGTGATCGCGGCGTATTTTGCGGTGAATCTGGCGATCGGTTTTTTCTACATGAAGCGGGCGTCGGGGGACATTGGGGAGTTCTTTCTCTCCGGACGCAATGTGACGTGGTGGCTGGCGGGAACGTCGATGGTGGCGACGACGTTTGCCGCGGACACGCCGCTGGTGGTGACAGGCCTGGTCTACACGCAGGGGATCGCGGGCAACTGGCTGTGGTGGTCGTTTCTGCTATCGGGCATGCTGACGGTGTTCTTCTTCGCACCGCTGTGGCGGCGGGCGAAGGTGCTGACCGACATGGAGTTTGCGGAGTTCCGGTATGCGGGGCCTCCGGCTACGTTTCTGCGGGGATTCCGTGCGTTTTATCTGGCGTTTCCGGTGAATACCATCATCATGGGCTGGGTAAACCTGGCGATGGCGAAGATTCTGGCGATGACGCTGGGGTTGACGACGACGAAGCAACAACTGACGGCGGTGTTCTGCTGCCTGGCGCTGACGCTGGCGTATAACGCGGTGTCGGGGATGTGGGCGGTGCTGTGGACGGACATGCTGCAGTTCATTTTGAAGATGAGCATGGTGATCCTGCTGGCGTACTTTGCGGTGCATGCGGTGGGCGGGATGGGGCCGTTGGCGGCGCAGGTGCGGGCGTTCGATGCGGCGCACTCGACGGTGGGGCATGCGCGGGATACGCTGGCGTTTATTCCGGCGACTGGCTCTCCGTTCTTCCTGAGCTTTATGGTGCTGCTGAGCCTGAACTGGTGGGCGAGCTGGTATCCGGGGGCGGAGCCGGGGGGCGGCGGGTATATCGCCCAGCGAATTTTTTCGGCGAAGAACGAGAAGCACTCGCTGGGGGCGACGCTGTGGTTCAATATTGCGCACTATGCGCTGAGGCCGTGGCCGTGGGTGATTACGGCGCTGGTGGCATTGGTGCTGCTGCCGAATCCGACCGCGGCGCAGGGCGGGACGGAGGGCGCGTATGTGTGGGTGATGGTGCATTATCTGCCGGCGAGTTTGCGCGGACTGATGCTGGCGGGGTTTGCGGCGGCGTACATGTCGACGATTGGGACGCACTTGAACCTGGGCGCGTCGTACATGGTGAACGATTTGTACAAGCGCTTCCTGGCACCCAATGAGACGGAACGGCACTATGTGACGGTGTCGCGTTGGGCGACGATCCTGGTGGCGTTGATGAGCGCGGGGTCGATGGACTACATGCTGACGCATGGCGCCTCGATTGCAACGGCCTGGAAGTTTTTGCTGGCGCTGGGCGCGGGTGCGGGGCTGGTATTTATTTTGCGGTGGTACTGGTGGCGGATCAATGCGTGGAGCGAGATTGCGGCGATGACCGCGGCCGCGACGATCTCGCTGACACTGGAGAGCGGGCTGGGGATGCCGATTGTGCGAGCACTGCATGGGATTGATCCGGCGCTGGCGCTGGCTCCGCTGAACCAGGACGATCCGCATGCGTTTGCGTGGCTGATGCTGGTGACGACCTCGCTGACGACTGCGGTGTGGCTCGCCGTCACACTGATGACCAAAGCTGAGAGCGAGGCGACGCTGCAGGCGTTCTACGATCGGGTGCGGCCAGCGGCGTTGGGGTGGAGGCGATTTGCTTCCGAGGAGGCGCGCGGGGATTCGACGCTGGCGTGGAGCTTCTTTCAGTGGGTGCTGGGGTTCACGCTGGTGTACGCGATGTTGTTTGGAGTGGGGGATTTGTTGTTTGGGCGGATTGGAGCTGGCGGTGGGTTGATGGCGCTTAGTTTGGGGTGCCTGGGGGTCTTGTTCTGGAGTTTGAACCGGCGTGGGTGGAGTGTGTGGTTGTAGTAGCCCGGAATCAGGTTTTTTCTCACAAGCCGACTTCTCGGTACCAGTTCCGACTGGTAGCACGTAGCGTTAATGTTTTGATCGATGATTTCCTGCTCATTTATCATCCATCCAAAAGGTCGCCCAAACGCGATACTTAGGGAAAGTCAAAATGGGTTCTGAAGAGAAAAAGAAAGCCCGAGAGAAATTCCTACTCGACAGATTTTTGGAAAGTCAGGGCTTAACTCCTGCAAGCATCGAAACTCCAGAACCACCAGGCCCCGACTTTTCAATCGAGATCAACGGTTGTAAGGTCGGCATCGAGCTAACCGAAATATTTGGTCTAAGCCCGAAATCGGGCGCTCGTCTACATAGCCGGGATATTCCGCAGGCGGTTGAGTCGCGGAGCGAACTGATTGTGTCGAGAGCAAGGGAAGCCTACTTCCAACGCAATAACCCTCCCGTCTTAGCAACAATTGTCTTTTCCAACCTGGACGCGAGCGGTAAGAAAGAGCAGATGGAAGAGACCGCTCAATTGATTGCTTGTGAGATCGAAGATATGGCTTCAAAAACTCTGCAAACGGCGGACAGAAGACCGGACGACTTCACAGACATTGGCAACCCTTTGCGTGAATCGGTCGCCTTGATCCATATCCGCAAAGTTCCTGAACTCCGGTTTGCCCGATGGACTGTCCCGAAAGTTGGGCTTGTTTATAAATTGACGGCAAAGCACCTTCAAGATCGGATCGCCGCCAAGGAAGAGAAGATAAATCACTACACAACAGACGGGGATGAAGTCTGGCTTTTGATGGTTGCTGATACTCGAAGTACCTCGCAAAAATTCTTTCATCCACCAGATTTCCCAGAGGCAATATCGAGCAGATTCTCAAGAACTTTCTACTATTGCTACGGAGCCGATCACCCCATAGTTGAATTTTGCTAGACGGCTACGCGACCTCGCAAACATGGTCAACATAAGTTGATCTGGCCATTCCTTCAATGAATGAGCTTAGGTACCGCACGGCCTCATAAACGCGCTTTGTAGTGACAACGGAAACAGTAAATCTAACGATATAGCTATTCCGTGGTGACGGCTTTGCTTAGGTTGCGGGGGTGATCTACGTTTACGCCGTGGTGGATGGCCATGAAGTAGGCGAAGAGTTGGAGGGGAACGACCTCCGAGATGGGGAGGAGGGACTCGGGCGCGGGGGTGATGGGGATGGCGTGGGTGGCTAGTTTGGGGATGAGGGTGTCGTTGGTGTTGGCGAGGGCGAGGACGCGGGCTCCCTGCTTCTGCATGTCTTCGAGGAGGGCGACGGTCTTCTCGTACCGCTGAGTGGACTCGGGGTCGGCGGGGTCGACGGTGGCGAGGACGACGAGGGGGACTTCGGGCGAGACGAGGGCGTTGGGGCCGTGCTTGAGCTCGCCGGTGGGGTAGCCCTCGGCGTGGAGGTAGGAAGACTCCTTGAGCTTGAGCGCGCCTTCGCGTGCAATGGCGTAGTGGACGCCGCGACCGAGGTAGAGGAAGGTGCGGGCGTCGGCGTAGAGAGGGGCGAGCGCGGCGATCTGGGTCTCCCAGGCAGGGAGTTGGGCGGCGATGGAGGCGGGGACCTGGGTGAGGGCGGCGAGGAGGGGGAGGATTGCAGTTGAAAGTTGCAGGTTGCGGGTTGCAGGTTCACGGACGCTTGCGGCGAGCATCGCCAAAATCGCCATGAGGGTGAGTTGGGTGGTGAAGGATTTGGTGGCGGGGATTGCTAGCTCGACGCCGGCGAGGGTGGGGAGGTCGATGTCGGCTTCGCGGGCCATGGTGGAACCGGCGACGTTGGTGACGGCGATGGTGGGGTGGTTGCGGGCGGAGGCTTCGCGGAGGGCGGCGAGGGTGTCGGCGGTCTCGCCGGACTGGGAGAGGACGAGGACGGGCGAGGGGGATTCGGGATGGCGGCGCGCGGCGGAGGAGCGGCAGGCGTATTCGCTGGCGTATTCGACGTCGACGATGAGGCAGGCGAGGTCTTCGAGGAGTATCTCGGCGGCGAGACCGGCGTGGCGGCTGGAGCCAGAGGCGGTGATGATGAGGTCGGGGTGCTGCGCGAGGAGGGCGGCGATGGCGTGGAGGGGTTCGGGGCGGAATTTAATTGCGGGTTTCTCCGCTGCGCTGCGCTGCGGTCGAAATGACAATTCCTCGGTGGAGATGTCGAGATAGTGCGCGAGGGTGCGGGTGATGGCTTCGGGCTGCTCGTAGATCTCGCGGAGCATGTGGTGCGGAAAGATGCGAGGGAGCGTGGGGGACGACATGGGATCGATTGTACAAAGCGCAGGCGGCTGGTGGATTTGTGCGGGGTGGGCCGGGTAGGATTGCGTGCGTGAGTGTGAAGGAGAGAACGATGAAGCCGAATCGGCGGGAGTTTGCGATGTTGAGTGCGGGAACGGTGCTGGGTGCGATGGCTGCGCCTTCGGCGCTGGGGGCGATTCTGCTGGAGAAGGATGCTGCGAAGGCCGATGTGCCGTGGTATCACCGGATCAAGCGGACGGGGCAGACGAACTTCAACGAGAAGGATCCGATGAACGGCAACGTCGAGGAGTGGGCGGATTACTGGGCCTCGGCGAAGGTGGATGCGGTCGCGCTGTCGGTCTCAGGGCCGGTAGCTTTCTATCCGACGGACGTGCCGTACTACCATCGGAGTCCGTATCTGAACGGGCGCGACTTCTTTGGGGAGTGCGTGAAGGCGGCGAAGGCACGGGGACTTCGCGTGTATGGGAGGATGAGTCCGGACATTCTGGTGGCCGACCCGAAGCTGCTGGCAGACAGGCCGCTGTGGTTTCGGCGGGACCGCGAGGGGAAGCTGCAGTCGCCTGCGCCGGACATTGCGTATACATGCCAGTTCAGCGGGAATTTCTCGGAGCTACAGCCGGCGATTCTGCATGAGCTGAATACGCGGTACGACATCGATGGCGTGTACATGAATGGGTGGCCGACAGAGCAGTCGTGTTACTGCGACAACTGCAAAAAGATTGGGGAGCCGCGGACGGCGGCGTATCGCGAGGCTCTGCTGGCGAGTGCGATTGAGCTGATTGAGACATACAAGAAGGTGGTGACGGAGAAGAAGCCACAGAATTTCTATAGCTGCAACCTGGGGGGCGGGTTGAAGGGCGGCGGGATGGATCAGTGGAAGCTGACGCGAACGGCGCTCTGGTATACGGCGGATAATCAGGCGCGCTCGGGTGTGGTTGCGTCGGTGTGGCAGGATGCGCAGCAGGTGAAGTTTGCGCGTTGCCTGATGGGCCAGCGACCGGTGGCGGCGGTGACGGCCAGCTACTCGCGCAGCGGGAATGTGATGTGGAGGAATGTGACGGGCGATCCGGCAGAGGCGGAGTGCAGGATGGCGCAAACGTCGGCGGCGGGCGGGATCATCTGGTACCACTGGCTGGGGCTGGAGCAAGGGTTCCACGAGGACCGGCGCTGGCAGAAGATGGGGCGCGAGTTCCTGAGCTGGCATGCGAAGCACGATGCGCACTGGCAGAATGTGCGGTCGATGGCGAAGGTTGCGATATTGGCGACGCCGAAGGCTACGGCGCTGTATCAGCCTCCGACGACCGAGGACAAGGAAGACGCGATTGAAGGGTTCTATGCAGTGTTGGTAGAGGCACGGATTCCGTTCGACTTCGTGCATGAGGAGCAGCTTTCGGATGCTAGTTTGAGCCAGTATTCGGCGCTGATTCTGCCGAATGTTGCGGTGCTCAGCGATGCGCAGTGCGCGGTGCTGGAGCGGTTTGCAGAACGCGGCGGATCGATGCTGGCTACGTTCGAGACGGGGCTGTATGACGAGACAGGCAAAGCGCGTGAGGACTTTGCGCTGGGCAAGCTGTTCGGCATCAGCAAGGCCGGCGAGCGGGAGAAAGCGCCGCATACGGGAGCGCAGCCGATTACCGCAGTGAACCTGCAGAAGGTGTGGCAGAGGAATGCGATTACGGCGGGGTTTGAGGATACGGAGTGGATTGCGGGGCCGATCTGGCGAGTTCCACTGAAGCCGGTGGAGAAGCCGGTAATGACGTACATCAATCCGTATCCGACGTATCCGACGGAGGCGGTGTATCAGCGCGAACCGCCGACGAATCTGCCTTCGGTGGTGCTGCGGGAGCAGGGCAAGGCTCGGCTGGCTTACCTTGCGGGCGATATGGATGCTTCGCACTGGAGGCTGGATAACTGGGACCTGGGTCGGCAGTTGCTGAATACGATCCAGTGGGTGCTGGGCGAGAGCAATTCCGTCACCGTGACGGGCGAAGGGCTGATGGATGTTCATGCGTGGGAGACTGAGCCGGGGTTCGCGATCCACATGGTGAACTACAACGGGGCGAATGCGTTTCGCGGGAAGATGCGGAAGCTGATTCCGCTGGGGGCGCAGAGTGTGCGGGTGACGCTGCCGAGGGATGTGACGATCAAGAGGGCTTCGCTGCTGCGCGCGGAGAGGCCGCTGGCGTTCAAACAGCATGGGCGCGTGGTGGAGTTTACGGTTCCGGCGGTGGGGGCTTATGAGGTGGCGGCGCTCGAAGTGTAGGCGAGTGGACTAGACTTGAGGGATGCGACTGACGCCTGTGTTTCTGCTGTCTGCGACCGATGTCGCGCACTTCCCTGCCGAGGCGAAGACGTTTGGGGCGCCGGAGATTGCGTTTCTGGGGCGATCGAATGTTGGGAAGTCGTCGCTGATCAATGCGCTGCTGGGGTCGAAGGAGGCGCATACTTCGTCGACGCCGGGGCGAACGCGGGCGATCAATTTTTTTGCGCTGCATGAGGGCGTGGGCGAGAAGATGCGGCAGAGGCCGACGATTATTTTTGCGGACCTGCCGGGGTATGGGTACGCGAAGATTTCGAAGTCGATCTCGAGCGAGTGGCCCAAGTTTATTGAGCCTTATATAGCCGAGCGGGAGACGCTGGCGCTGGGGGTCTGTCTGATGGACACGAACATTCCGCCACAGCCCAGCGACACTCAGTTGATTGAATTTTTCAAGCAGACGCAGAGGCCTTTTCTGGTGGTGGGGACCAAGGCGGACCGGTTGTCGAACAATGTGCTGGCGAAGTCGATTGCGGCGTTGAAGCGGGCGCATGGGGTGGATGAGGTGCTGGCGGTTTCGGCGAAGACGGATGCGGGGACCAAGGCTTTGTGGGGGAGATTGATGGCGGTGGCGGAGTAGGTACAATTGCGGGTTTCTCCACTGCGCCGCGCTTCCTTCGACTGCGCTCAGGACCGAAATGACAATTCTGTTGTGTGAGGGAACTTATCGATGGAATGGGTGAAGCAGCAGAGTCGGCCATGGCTGACAGGTGTGGTGGAGATGATGCGGCGCGTGGTGGACACTGCGCCGGATCAGGCGAAGGGTTGGGAGAAGCTGGGGACGACGCAGTTGATGACGGGCGACGCGACGGGGAGCGTCGCTACGCTGCGGGAGGCTTGTGGGCGATTTCCGGGGGATGCGGGGTTGTGGCTGCAACTGGCTCGTGGGTTGCAGGTGCTGGGGAAGTGTGAAGAGGCTTTAGGTGCAGTCGATGCGGTGCTGCGGTTGGATGCGGGTGCGGCTGGAGGGGCGGGGTTGCGGTTTGCGCTGCTGGTGAAGATTGGGGATCTAGCGCGGGCCGAGGATGCGCTGCCGGCTTATCTTGCGGCGGGTGGGGCTTCGGTGGCGGTGTTTCATTTTGCGGTGGGACGGGCGCGGGCGCGGGATGAGTGGGAGCCTCTGCTGGAGTTGTGCGATGGGGTGCTGGTGCGGTCGCCGGGGAATACTGGGGCGAGGTATTATCGCGCGCTGGCGCTGCTGCGGCTGGGGCGGGCGAGTGAGGCGCGGCTCGATCCGGCGGAGTTTCTGTGGGTGAGTGAACTGCCTGTTGAGAGTGGGTTTCTGGCGGAGGTAAGGCGGGAGATTCTGGCGAATCCTACGCTGGCGCCCGATCCGCGCGGGTTTACAACCACACATGGGATGCAGACGCGGGAGTTGTTGCAGGCCAGCGACAAAGCTGTGCCAGAGTTGTGTGCGCGGATTGAGGCTGCGGTCGACGAATATGTGGAGCGGCTGGTGGCTTCGGGGGTGAGCGATCCTTTTGTGGTGGATCGGCCGAAGCGGGTGAAGCTGACGCCGTGGGCTGTGGTTTATCCGGGCGAGGGAAAGCAGAGGTCGCATATTCATGCGCCTGGTTGGTTGAGCGGGGTTTATTACATTGCTGCGCCTGCAGGAGGGGAGTTGCTGCTGGGCGCGATGGATGCAGAGGATGTGAGCGAGGTTCCGTGGAAGGTAGTGACGATGCAGCCGGAGGCGAATCGGCTGGTTTTATTTCCTTCTTTTGTGCCTCATGCGACTGAGGCTACGCATGCAGAGGAGTTGAGGATTTGTGTGGCTTTTGATGTGGTGCCGGAGTAGAGGTGAGTTGGATTCTGGAAACCCCACCTCAGTCGCGATGAAACTGCGTCTGAGATGGGGCACCCGGTCTTTGTTTCTTAGTCGTAGTAGTCGAGACCGAGGTGGGTGATCAGGTCCTGGCCCATGATGTGGCGGAGGGTGTTCTTCAGCTTCATGGATTGGATGAAGAGGTCGTGCTCGGGGTAGACGCCGGGGGCGCTGTCGGGAGCTTTGAAGTAGAACGAGAGCCATTCCTGGATGCCGAGGCCGCGGAGGGATGGGGTGCGGGCGGCGAGGTCCATGAAGAGGCAGAGGTCGAGCGCGAGAGGAGCGGCGAGGATGGAGTCGCGGCAGAGGAAGTCGACCTTGAGCTGCATCGGATAGCCGAGCCAGCCGAAGATGTCGATGTTGTCCCAGCCTTCCTTGTTGTCGCCGCGCGGCGGGTAATAGTTGATGCGGACCTTGTGGTAGATGTCCTTGTAGAGGACGGGGTAGAGCTCGGGCTGGAGGATCATTTCGAGGAGGCCGAGCTTGGACTCTTCCTTGGTCTTGAAGGACTCGGGGTCGTCGAGGACTTCGCCGTCGCGGTTGCCGAGGATGTTGGTGGAGTACCAGCCGGCGACGCCGAGCATGCGGGTCTTGAACGCCGGGGCGAGGACGGACTTGATGAAGGTTTGGCCGGTCTTGAAGTCCTTGCCGCAGATGGGTGCGTTCATCTTGCGGGAGAGCTCGTTGAGGGCGGGGATGTCGACGGTGAGGTTAGGTGCGCCGTTGGCGAAGGGAATGCCTTCCTTGAGCGCGGCCCATGCGTAGAGCATCGACGGGGTGATGCCGGGGTCGTCGTCGACGAGGCCTTTTTCGAAGGCGGCGAGGGATTGGTGGATGGCAGACTGCTTGAGGAATATCTCGGTCGAGCCGGTCCAGATCATGACCTGGCGGTCGGTCTTGGTCTTGAACTCGGCGATGTCGTTGCGAATCTGGTTGGCAAGGTCGCACTTGTTCTTGCCGGTCTTCTGGTTCTTCGCGGTGAGGCGCTTGACGTAGTGCTGGTTGAAGGCCGCGGGCATGGGCTCGATGGACTGGAGGAAGGGCTTCATCTGGTCGAGCTGGTCGCGATCGAGGACCTGGGCGGTCTTGGCGGCGTCGTAGAGGTTGCCGCCGAAGATGTCCCAGCCGGTGAAGACGAGGTCGTCGAGCTGAGCGATGGGGACGAAATCCTTGATCAGGGGGGAGTTGGCGTCGGTGCGTTTGCCGAGGCGGATGTGGCCCATCTGGGTGAGCGAGCCGATGGGCTGGGCGAAGCCGCGGCGGACGGCCTCAACGCCTGCGATGAGAGTGGTGGCGACGGCTCCCATGCCGGGGATCATGATGCCGAGCTTTCCTTTGGCAGGAGTAATGCTGGCCGCGTCTGGCGTTGCGGCTCCGGGTGTAGACATATCTTTGGGGATACCCTTCTGTGGTGCGAGTTATGCTGCGGTTCTGGCCGTGAGGCCGACTATCTAGTATCGCTCAGGCTGGTTGGGTGGAGCAAATTTGCGGCGGATGCGTTCGATTCGCGGTGGGGACCCCCTCCCTATTTTGAATCTAAAATCTTCGAGATAAATGACTTAGATCTTGATTGGGTCTTGACCAGGTCCGGCTAGAAGTGGGTCTCCGGCACGACGCTGATTGTGTTTGGCCCTGAGCTAATTATACGTGAGGTGTCAAGGGTTTGAAGTGCGAAGCCGTAGCTACGGCTTGGGGACGGTGAGGGGGATTTCGAGGGTGCCGATCTTGTTGGAGACACCGTCGAGGATACCTACGCGGAGGGTGAATTGGCCAGGGGGAAGATCGATCTGCTGGAAGAACTGGAAAGGTTTCTTCACAAAATCCGCGTATTCATCTTTCGTCAGCGGCAGCTGTAATGTTTGGCTTATCAGGTTCACCATCTTGCCGTCCGCGTCATACGCCACAACGTCAAACTCGAGCGCCCCCCGGTGCGTTCCGTCCGACCCGTCGGCGAACCCAATCTCAGTCATAGGCACCAGGTAAAGAAACCCATATCGCGTCAGCGGCGCATTCTTTAGCTTCGCGTCGAGCATCCCCATGACTTGTGGATCGGTCGGCTTTCTCGGATCTGTATTGGATTGAACCCGAACATCGAAGAGCAGCTGCGTTACCGGAGGCGCTCCACCGCCCATCGCTGCCTGCATCATCTTCGGACCGGGCGCCGGGGTGGGATCTTTTGGGTTGGCTGCGTTGAATCCTTTGCGATAGACCAGATGTAAACCAGGTTTGTTCACCTTAATCTCAATTCCGTGGTAGCGGCCGTCATCCGCGAACTGCGGAGGCACATACGAGAGCGTGTAGAAGTTAGAGCCACGGTCAAACACCTTGCCCATCACCGACCCCAGGTCGTTGGTGTTGTAATATGCCGCGCCACCCGTCTGTTCGGCTACTCTTTCCATCAACAACCGAAGATGGGCTTCGTCTCTTTGCTGCTTCTCATTTTCGAAGACCCGAAGCGTGGTCGTATCGACCGGATAGACGGCAACCTGTTGGGCAGTCAGCGAATCGTACAGCTCGCTTACCTCATGGAAGGACGTCAGGGGTGGAGGGTCGCCATCGTCATACCCTCCGTCGCGAAGGATCTTAATTGGCATTTGGGACGTAAACCACAGAAGGTTTTTTCGTCCCTTGATTCCGACAACGTAAGCGGCGATATGGTTGAACGATTCGATGACCATCCGGGCTACCGGAAGACTTGGCGGCCTTAAGTATTCGGGGTCGATTGCATCAATGCGGGTAGCAACCGAAGCGCTGTCGGAAGTGAATGCCTGGACCATCAGTAGTCCTTTGTTTGGCGAAAGCGCGAAGACTGCGATCTCCGCGCTCTGCGGAACGCTCTTCAAATACTCGGCCATCAGCTTTTTTTCGATGACAACCTGATCGGGAGAAGTATCCATAACATCGATCAGAAAGATATAGACCGGCCCGGTCGCGGGTGTCGCGCCCACGTTGCTATAAACCCCCGAGGGCAGCTTCGGCAGGACGCGCCTTTCCGCCTGCGTTCCGGCGTTGAACTCTTTGAAGCTGCGGATCGACTGCGGCTTGCCGTCTTCCTCGACGGAGAAGTCGGATTGCTTGAGGTTGTGGACGGGTAGGCCTTTGGAGTCGGTGACGACTACGTCGACTACGGTTTCGCGGGAGTAGACCTGGATGGTTGGGGTGGGAGCTTGCTGGGCGAGGGCTAGCGATGTGAAGAGGGTGAGCGATGTGATGGTTGTGAGGCTCGGCCGCATTGGTTTTCCCTCTGGCTAAAACAACTGCCACTACAAAGACGCAATACATGGGTCCTTCGACTCAGCGTTGCGCGCTTTCGCTCAGGATGACCACACGCAAAAATTGCGGCACTTCCGAAAGGGTTACCGCGTTACTTCGACGGGCTAATGGCTGGAGCGGGGGGTGCGGCCTGCCCGGTGATGGAGGCGGTGGGGATTTCGATGGAGCCTATGCGGCCGGTGGCCATGTCGTGGACGGCGATGCGGAGGAAGTAGTCGCCGGTGGCGGGGACGGCGATCTCCTGGTGGGCGTTGGCGCCGCCCTTGAGCATGGACTGGTAAACGGCGGGCGGAAGGATGGGGTTGACCTCCTTGCTGGTGGTGTTGACGACCTCGTCGCCGTCGGAGGTGAAGACGTTGACGCCGTACTCAAAGTCTCCGCGGTAGTTGCCGTCGGGGCCGGGGGCGAAGTCAATGTTGTTGACGTCGATGGCGTAGGCAAGGGTGTAGAGGCGGTAGGGTGGCTTCATGCTCGCGTCGGGCTTGTTGCCGGCGGGGAGAGTGGGTTGAGGGGTTGAGGATGACGAGACTTTTACCTTGAAGAGGATTTGGGTGGCATCGAGGGTGCCGCGCATGAGGGCGGATTGCATGGGAGTGACGGTGTCGGCTTTTTTGCCGCTGAGGGTGGTGTCGGGGTCGAGGGCGTAGTAGCCGGGACGGTAGGTGAGGTGCAGGCCGGGCTGGTCGATTTTGACGCTGATGTGGCGGAAGCGGGTATCGAAGTTGCGGTTGGGCGTGGTGTAGGTGAGGGTGTAGAAGTTGGATCCGTTGTCGACGGCTTCGGAGACCGCGCCGGCGAGATCGTTGCTGTTGTAGGTGACCTTGCCTCCGGTGGGTTCGGCGATGGCCTCCATGGTGAGGTGTTCGTTGGTCTCCTTTGCGATTCTTCCGCCATTGCCGCGCGCGAGGGCGTCGAGGGCGCGGCCATCGACGGGATAGAGGACGACGTGGGCGCGGGCGAGCTGGTCGGTCGCGGATGTCAGCTCCGGGGTGTAGTCGTAGTGAACCTGGGTGTATTGATCATCGCAATCGACCTGCATGGGAAAGGAGCCGCCGAACCAGATGAGGTTTTTGCGGCCTGGGATTCCGGAGAGGTAGCGGGCCAGTTGGCGCATGGCACTGAGGGTGTACTGGCCGCGCATCTCCATGTGGGACTGCTCGATGCAGCCGGGGTCGTCAGGACCGGCGACGTCCTGTCCACGGTCTTCGAATCGCGGGACCTGTGGGATCGCTCCTTTGCCGGTGATTGCGGCGCGAAGGAGTTCGGGATCGGAGGTGAAGCCCTGGAGGAGGATGAGGCGGTAGTTGAAGGCGAAGATGGCCATGCGCGTTCCGGGGCGCATCATTTTGATGAAGGCGAGCATTTCCTGGTTGACGATCTGCTGGACGCCCATGGGGGTGTTGAGCGAGTCGAGCAGGAGAACGTTGATGGGGCCGGCGTTGGGGGATGCGGGAGTGACGTTGGTGAAGGTGTCGGGTGGAAGGGTGAGGTTGGCGACGGGTGGAGGGGGTGGGCCTTCCGTGCTGTGTTCTTCGAAGCTGTTGGGTTTGACCTCTTGGTTGTCTTCGAGGACGGTGAAATTGGATTGCTTGAGGTTGTGGACGGGGTGGCCCTTGGCGTCGGCGACCTGAATGTCGAGGATGGTGAGAGGGACGCGGGCGCGGATGGTGTATTGCGGGCCGGTTTGTGTGGGGGCGGTTTGGACCGCGGGCGTCTGGGCGCTGGAGGTGACTGCGAGTGCGAGGCAGGCGAGGAGTCCTTGGGTGAGATAACGTGGGGTCGGCATAACTTGCGGAGAATGATATAGGGGATTGTGCTGGGACGGGCAATAGCAAAAGCAAAGGCCAATGCGGGGGGGGCCTCCACTGCGGCGGCTTCGCCGCGTCCGGGTGGGGATGACGGGTTTTTAAGAGGGTCGCGAGTCGTCGGACAGTTTCGCTCAGGCGGGTTCGGTGCGGATGCGGTTCTTCCAGTGGGAAGCAACAAACCAGATAAAGCCGACGAGAAGGAATGCTTCGACGCCAAGGTGGAAGCGGCGGAAGACCTCTTCGAAGCGCGGATCGGTGCGGAACTTGTCGCCGAGCTTCATGCCGATGTAGGCGAGCGCGTAGCACCAGGGCCAGGAGCCGATGAAGGTGTAGATGTGGAAGCGGACCTGGTTCATTTTGGCGACGCCGGCAGGGAAGGCGATGAAGGTGCGGACGATGGGGAGCATGCGTCCGATGAGCACAGTTATGGAGCCGAATTTGGTGAAGAAGTGGTCGACGAGGTCGAGGTCGCGGCGGCTGAGGAGGAGGTAGCTGCCGTAGCGCTCGACCATGGGACGGCCGCCGCGGGCACCGACCCAGTAGGCGGGGATGGAGCCGATGTTCGAGGCGAGGGAGGCGATTGTCGCGAGAATGATCAGCTGCAACTGGGAATGGGCGAGCGCGGCTCCGGCGAAGGGCATGATGACTTCGGAGGGAAGCGGGATGCAGGCCGACTGGATCGCCATGAGGAGGGCGACTCCCGCGTAGCCAGTGGTGGTGATGAAGCCGATGAGGAGGGCGATCAGTTTTTCGGACATGCTGGGGTCAGTATAGCGGTCGCAGGTTAAATCGAAGGTGCTTCAAAGATGCATGGCACGTGGGGAGCTCACCTGCCATGATGGAGTATGCCTCTCTTTTATCTGCGCCGCCTGACGGGACGGCAACGCACGGATACGGCCAACCGGCATCTGGCGCGGTATCTTGCGTTCGTCGCTGGGGCTGCGAATGCGGGAGGGTTTCTGGCAGTGCGGCAGTATACGTCGCACATGTCGGGCATGGTGGCCGCGATGGCGGACAACCTGGCGCTGGGGAGTTTGAAGCTGGTCGGCAATGGGCTTGCGGCGGTGCTTTCGTTTCTGCTGGGCGCGTTCTTCACAACCTTATGCGTGCGGTGGGCGCGGGCGCGAGGGCTGGAGAGCGAGTATGCGCTGCCGCTGATCGGCGAGGCGGTGCTGCTTGTGCTCTTCGGGGTGACCGGCCATGCGTTTGCCGGAGGGCGCGTGCTGGGCACCGTGATGCTGCTGTGCTTCACGATGGGACTGCAGAACGCGATTATCACCAAGCTTTCCAACCATGTGATTCGCACGACGCATATGACCGGAATGATTACAGATATCGGGATCTCGCTTGGAAGGATCGTGGTGGGAGTGACGGGCAAGACAGGGACCGCGATTGCAAGCGACCTGGCGGCGTTACGGCTTCTGTCCTCGCTGGTGTTTTTGTTCTTTCTGGGCGGAGTAACGGGCGCATTCGGATTCAAGCGCGTGGGCTTCTTCTTTACGATTCCGCTGGCGGCGGTGCTGGTGCTTCTGGCGGTGATGCCGGTAGTGGACGATGTGCGGCGGCGCGTGGGTGCGGCGGTATAACCGCCCAGCCAGCTATGAGGTGCGCGGCTCTTTGCCATGCGGGTGAGGTTCGGGAGAGAATCGAAGGATGGCTGAGTATATTGCACCAAAGCATGAAGTTCCGGACTCGTCGACGACTACCGCTGTGATTGAACGGCCTTCGGGTGCGGCCCCAACGGGTGGGCGTCCCGCAAGCAGTTACAGCGCGGCTCCCCACGATCCTGCGAAGCCTGCGGTGAAGCGGCAGATCGTGTGCTTCAGCTTCTATAAGGTGATGCCGGAGTGGCGGCGGCTGCCGGCGACGGAGAAGGCTGCGCACAAAGCTGCGTTTGCCGAGGTGCTGGAGCGTTGGAACAAGGTTGGGGAGTTTCTTTCGCTGACCTATTCGACCGTGGGGACACGCGGCGATGTGGATATGTGTGTGTGGTCGATTGGGTATGACGTCGATGAGATGAACAAGATGCGGAGCGAGATGATGGGGACACCGTTGGGCGGGTATTTGAACTCGCCGCATAATTTTCTGGCGATGACGAAACGCTCGCAGTATCAGATTGGGCGCGAGGATGAGAGTGAAGGCGAAGGGCGCGGGGCCATTCGTCCGGGCGGACAGAAGTACATCTTCATCTATCCGTTCTGGAAGACACGGCCGTGGTATCTGCTGAGCGCGGCGGAGCGGAAGCGGCTGATGGATGAGCATATCCGCGTGGGGCTGTCGTATCCGCGGGTGAAGCTGAATACGACGTACTCGTTCGGAATCGACGACCAGGAGTTTGTGGTGGCGTTCGAGACGAACTTTCCGGAGGATTTTCTGGACCTGGTGCAGCAACTGCGGGAGACGGAGATCAGCATGTATACGCTGAAGGATTTTCCCATCTTCAGCTGCGTGCGGCTGGCGCCGCAGGAGATGCTGGACCGGCTGGGATAACTGACGTGAGGGTGAGGATGACTTACTAACGGCTCGCCAGCTCCGCCCGCATCGCCTTCACTTCGCCCATCAGCGCATCGATCGTCTCCTGGAGCGCCGCGATGTGGGTCTCGTCGAGCGTCGGCTTCACCTGCTCCACATAAAACGTGCCGTTGGGCTCCAGCGCGCAGACCGCCACAGCGCGGTAGTCGTTGATGCCCTGTTTGTGCAGCACCGCGCGAAGCTCCAGCTCCGTCAGCGTTTCCTTCTTCAGCGCGGCCTGATCGACCTCGCCATTCCGGATCAGCACCGTCTTCGTCCCCTCCAGCGCCTCATTGACCTTCGGCAACTTAAACAGCAGCCGCGCCAGTGCCCAGTTGATCGCCAGCAGCGAAAATGCTCCGATCACGCCCCCGGTGATTGAGTTGTCATCGCCGATGATCGCGTTCTGCACCGTATTCGACAGGCTCAGCAGCACCACCAGGTCGAAAGGATTCAACTGCGCCAGCTCCCGCTTGCCGAACAGTCGCAGAAAAAAGATCAGGAAGAGATAGACAATGATCGGTCGCAGAATCTTCTCGAGAATCGGCAGTGGCAGATGAAACATGCTTTGCATCATTCGTTCAAAACTCCTCGCGTGCTGACTGGCTAGCTATACCGCTTCTGGTGCCACTCCCACGCGCTGACAATGATGGTATCCAACTCCGCAAACTGCGGCTTCCAGCCAAGCTCCGTCTTGATCTTCTCCGAGCTCGCCACCAGCACAGCCGGATCACCCTCCCGCCGGGGGCATTCCTCCACGGCAATCGGTCTTCCCGTCACCCTGCGCACTGAATCGATCACCTCACGCACAGTAAACCCCTGCCCGTTACCAATGTTGTAGATCAGGCGGCTCTTCTGCTTCAGCAGCGCAGCGAGCGCCAGCAAGTGCGCATCCGCAAGATCGCGCACATGGATATAGTCGCGCACACAAGTCCCATCCTTCGTCGGGTAATCCTGCCCGAATATCTTGATCTTCTCTCTCCGCCCCAGCGCCACGTCGAGGATCAGGGGTATCAAGTGTGATTCCGGCTCATGCGCCTCGCCATACCCGTCAATCGCTCCCGCGACGTTGAAATAACGCAGGCTCGCATACCGGAAGCCGTGCTGCGAATGAAACCACTGCAGCATCTGTTCGACCAGGAGCTTGCTCTCCCCATACGCATTCGTCGGCTGGAGCCGCGCATCCTCAAGAATCGGTATACTGACCGGCTCGCCGTAACACGCTGCCGTCGAACTGAAGACCAGACGGTCGTGCCCGGTCGCAAGCATCGCCTCCAGCAACGACAAAGTACCCGCCGTGTTATTGCGAAAGTAAACCTCCGGCTTCTGCATGCTCTCGCCCGCTTCAATCAGCGCTGCGAAGTGCATAACTCCATCAAAACGCCCGGCTTGCATAACTTTTTCCAACAGTCCCCGATCCGCAATGTCCCCCTCGACGAAGTCGGCCCCTTCCGCCGCGGCGCTCCGCTTGCTATGACATAAATTGTCGAAGATCGTCACAGAATTTTGTCCGGAGAGCAGAAGCCGGGTAACGGTACCGCCGATATACCCAGTACCACCGGTTACAAGGATCTTCATCATTTCTCCCAGGCATTCCAATTCGGTACTACAACCAAAGTATAGGGATTCACCGCAAAAGAGTGATTTCCCCGTATTGCGGGTTAAGGGAGTATGTCCTAGAACAACAGAATGGACAGCAGGATAACGAATGGCGAAGCAGATTCAGCCTCGGACCGCATCTCATCAGTTTGAGCCCGCTCCGCGCAGTAACGATGGTATGCTCAGGCTCACTTCGTTCCTGGACAGGTGACGATGACATTGGTAACCGCACCAAATTGGTAACAACGTTTTACCCGGGTCCAGGCAATTGGCTTAGTTTCAATGTTTTACATAAATCTTGAGCGACACGCCGCCCTAAAATAGGCGGGATTTGTTACTTTCGGCGTCTCAAAGTTGCGTCATACTTAATTTAGCCCGCCGTCCTGATCCAGTACGGCTGATTCAAGGATTGTTTCGATATGGCAAAGCCACTCATCAGCGAACAAATCGGCCAGCCGAAGAGCATGCAGTTCGCCCATTTTGGCGTGCTGAACGACGGGGTCCAGAGCAAGGCGTCGACCATGACGGCGATCGTCGTCAATGTCCTTCTCGCCTTCGTAATCGTCGTTATCGGGGCAGCCACTAAAAAAACGATCGACAAACGGCTGAAGCTCACCGAGCTCGCCGCGCCGATTCCGATCAAAAAGATCGAGCCCATCAAGCCCAAGATCGTTCCGCCCAAGCTCAAGCTGCCGGACACCCCCAAGCTTGAAGTCCAGGCCCCCAAAATCATCGTTCCCCAGATCAAGCTGCCGGATCTCCCCAAGCAGATCGTCAAGATGGAAGAGCCGAAGCCTGTGCTCGCTCCCGTTCCGCCGAAACAGGTCATCGCCATGGCGGCGCCGCAGGTTGTCAATCTCAAGGCCGCTCCCCCGGCCCTGGCAAACAAAGACGCGCATCCCTCTGCGGTCGCGCTGGGCCGTGCCGACAATCCCCTCAAGGCCTCCAACGCAGGCCCGGCAGCGGTCGACCTCGGCAACAAGGGCGTCGCCGGCATGCCGTCCTCGAACACCGGCAACGGAGCGCCCACCAAAGTCAATCTCGCCGGAAGCGGCAGCCCCGGCGGTTCCAACACAGGCCGCGGCGTAGTCGCGATCACCGGCATGCCCCACGGCGTCACCGGCGGAACCGGCACCAATCGCAATGCCACCGGCGTCAATCTCGCCCAGGCCACGCCGCCACCCATGCCCAAGGCGGCTGGCCCTGTAGCAGCCGTCCAGCAGCACGCACCCAAGGTCCTCTCCAAGCCCAAGCCGGAGTACTCGGCGGAGGCTATCCAGATGCACATCGAAGGCACAGTCACCGTCCACATTCGTGTTTTGCCGAATGGCACGGTTCAAGTCGTTGGAGTGACCGAGGGTCTCGGCCATGGTCTCGATGAGTCGGCCAGGCGCGCTGCCCAGGCCACCAGATTTGACCCCGCAACCGATGCATCGGGCCACCCCATCGAATGGGATGGTTTCGTGAAAGTCGCGTTCCAACTCGCGGGGTAAGTAGCCACGCCTGAAATTTTACTGAAGAACTAGATGGATGGATTTCAATTTGCCGTACGAACCACTTGAGTTTATTTAGGAAGGTGACTGCAACCGTCACCAATAGGGAGCCGCATATCATGATTTCTCGTTCACGATCCATCGCCGGCGCGACGCTCGCGCTTTTCCTGCTTCCCGCCCTTGCCGGCGCCTCCATCTTCGGCAAAAAGAAGGCCGACCAGGACATGATGGCGGGCCGCAAGCTGACCCCCGCCCAGAATGCGCTGATCGATAAGGCCATCCTCCGCGAGAAAGTTGTGATCAAGACCGTTAAAGAGCGCGCTCCGCTCGTCGAGACCTACATCCAGAACATGAAGCCAGATCCCGTGCTTCTCCAGGTGCCCGAGTCCGACCAGCACTTCCTCGCGCGCGTCGACTTCAACAAGGTCATCAACGATCAGGAGTACACCCCCAACAAGGGCGCCTTCGAGGCCAAGAAGAGCCACTTCGCCTTCTTCAAGAACTCGCTCGGAGCTCTCGGCGGCATCTCCTCCAGCCTCCGCCTCACCTTCCATGAGTCCGGCTTCGTCCAGATGATCCTCATGGACTCGAACAGCTTTGACCGCCAGCACTACACCTTCACCTTTATCCGTAACGACTTTCTTGGCAACATCCCCACCGCGGTCTTCGATGTCTCGCCGATCGGCGGCAAGCGCAGCTTCGGCCGCTTCTACGGACGCATCTGGGTGGAGACGCGTGATGGCAACGTCGTCCGCTTCAACGGAGACTTCGCCGGAACCATCACCACGATGAAGGAGTTCTACCACTTCGATAGCTGGCGCACCAATGTGCAGCCCGGCCTCTGGCTCCCCACCTCCTTCTACGTGGAAGAGAGCGACCCCAAGAGCGCAACCAGCACGCTGCGCTTCAAGGCCATCAACTATATCTGGGGCTATGTTCTGAAGGTTCCGCAGGCCAACGCGGAGAACACTTCGGAAGAGGTGGTCAACGCGCAGGACGTCTCCAACGATGCCCCGGATGTCAGCCCTCTCGGCGCACACCGCGCCTGGATCCAGCAGGCCGAGGACAACGTCATCGAGCGCCTCTTCCAGGCCGGCCTCATCGACGCGCCCAGCGAGTTTGACACGACCCTCGCGGCCCTTGCCAACAATATCCTCGTCTACAACAACATTCAGACCAGCCGCCCGATCCGCGTCCGCACCCTGCTGACCGAGCCGCTTGAGTCTCTCTCTGTCGGCAACACCATCATCATCTCCAAAGGCTTGCTCGACACTGCGGCCGTAGAGACCACCGACGGCAAGCAGATCGAAGGCAATCTCAACGCGATCCTGGCCTTCCAGGTGGCGCACGTTATCCTCGCGCATCAGTTGGACACCAAGTTCGCGTTCAGCGATCGCCTGCTCTTCCCTTCCACCTCGGTCTTCGAGCGCATCCCGATGCACCACACCCCTGCGGACAACGCCGCAGCCGCCAAGAAGGCCATCGAGCTGCTCTCCGTGAAGGAACTCGCCGACGGCCAGCAATACTTCGGCCTCTACCTGCAACAGTTGCAGACACGCCTCAAGGGCCTGTCCGCGCTCAACCAGCCCATGATCGGCGATGGCCTCGTCAAGAGCGACACCGACCCCACCTTCTGGATGGGCGCGCTCATCCCCAAGGGCATCAAGCTCGACGTGAACGACCTGAAGCAGCAGGCTGCGATGCCACTGGCCAGCTTCCTCCGGTTCGATCCCTGGACCGATCAACTCGTCCAGATGCACCCCAGCTTCGAGCCGATCCTCAACGCCCGCGACAAGATGCCCTTCGAGGTTGAGCCTGTCTACCTGAAGCTCACCTACTACAAGGCGCCCGCTGCTCCCGCAGCGCCGCCGGCAGCAGCCGCGGCAACTCCGGAGGCAGCACCTGCAGCCGCACCGGCAGCCGATGCCACCGCTCCTGCGCCAGCCCCGAACCAGACCGCGCAGCAGACTCAACCGGTCGCGCCGCCACAATAAAAAAATGAGGAGCCTTCACGCATAAGAGTGCAGACCGCTGCATCTTACCAGTGGTCTGCACTATACAAAACGGACTCTATACCGCGTCGAGCACTGCGGTACTGCTCCAGGAGATGTAATGCTGAAGAATTTGATGACGATCGGCGCATTCGCCTCATTGCTCTGCTTCACCTCCATCGGGCACGGACAGGCATTGCCGACCGCCACTGCAAAGGGTAGCTTCCAGGCGGGCGCAGGATATACCTATGCCAATCCCGACTACGGACAGAAGTCCATTCAGGGCGCCTCTGCCTTCGCGGACTTCGACTTCGGCCTCCACTTCGGCGTCGAGGCAGATGTCCACTATGTCGCGCTCATCACTCCCCTCGATCTCGCAGAGAACACCTACCTCATTGGCCCCAGGTTTATCCTTCCCCATGGCCGCTACGCCCTCTATGCGAAGGTCCTCGCAGGATACGGCGACCTCGTGATTCAGGAGCAGCAGGATAATATCGGCCGCCCAGACGGCTGGTACTTCGCCTATGCAGTCGGCGGCGGACTCGATATCCGCGCTACGAATCGCATCACCATCCGTGCCATCGACGTCGAAGCGCAGAAATGGCCCAACTACGGCAACGGCCTCGGCCCAACTGTAGTTACCGTCGGGGCTGCCTACCACTTCCACTAAACGGCGTTTCGCAGATGCCTTCGTCCAAACGAGAGCGATATAATCGCTCTCGTTGTCGTTAACCTGCCCGTAATCGATGGAGAGCCCTTTCGTGATCGGAAAACGCCTGGTCTTCGTTTTCCTCCTCGGAGGCGTCTCAACCCTCCACGCCCGTGCCCAGGCCATCCCAGCAGCCTCGCGCAGAGGCGATGCCCAGATCGGTGTTGGCTTCGCCCTCGGCAAGCCCGACTACGCCCCCGATACCTTCCGCGGAGTGGCCGCCTACGCCGACTTCGACTTCTCTCGCCACTTCGGAGTCGAAGCCGAGTTCCACCAGATCAACACCCCCACCGGCGACCAGTCCTACCAGCGGACCTACGAGATCGGCGCCCGCTACTTCCGCACCTACGGCCCGGTCCTCCCCTACGTCAAAGGCATGATCGGACGCGGCGACTTCAACTATCCCCACAGCCTCGCCGATCTCTCCTACAACATGTACGCAGCGGGAGCGGGAGCCGACCTCAAGGTCGGCAACAACCTGAACGTCCGAGCAGAATACGAGTTCCAGAAGTGGACCAGCTTCCCCAACGGAGGCCTGACCCCGCAGCTGGTAACCTTCGGCGTCGCTTACCACACGGGCAGTGGCCGCCGCCAATACGAGTAGCCGCAAAACTACGATGCCCCGCATCTCATCTCTGAGGTGCAGGGCATCGTCAAGCAGTCAGGATCGGGCCAGACTTTAGAACCAGACTCTAGAAGTGGTAAGCAACACCGAACGCGGGAATCGAAAAGACCTCATAGCGGTTCGTCTTGAAGACGTCACCTGGAACACCATAGTCGGGCGCTTTCACGAGGAAACCGCGGTACTCCACCCGGATATCGAAGCTCGGGCTCAACTCATACGCAAGCCCGGCCCCAAACAACCCGCCGATGTGAGTGTTCTGTTTGGTGTCATGCGCCTGCGTCCCGAAGTCCCGGATTGGCGAGAAGACCATGGCGCCGATTCCGACCTCCGCGAAGGGGCTGAACCGCTTGAAGTTCAGGCTATAGACATACGCACCCGACAACTCCTGCTCCCGCGAATGGATCCGCTGTCCCTGAGCATAGGATGGATAGCCATCCTGAACATTCTGGCTATCCTGATAGCGCTGCTGGTTCTGGGTAAAGCTATAGTTCAATTCCAGCGCGCTGTGTGGAGTCAGCATGTACCGGTAGCTGGTCAAAAGCCCGAGAGAGCCGGTCGAGTTCAACTGTACGCCACCCGCTCCGTTCACCTGCGGACCAAAAAAACCGGTGCCGCTGAAGCTAACATCCTGCCGGCTCTCCTGCCCATACCCTGCAGCGGCCGACAAGAGCAGCACGCCCAACAACATCATCTTCTTCATTCTTCGATCTACCCCTTGAATTTCTTGCAACCCGGCCTGTCAGCAAACAGGCCTATTCGCAACCCCGCCCCAGACCCGGGGACCAAACACACTTGCGTCGCGACGAACACGGTTACTCCCTCCATTGTACCCGGATCAACCCCTGCTGGAGGTCACGGCACGCAAGAAGACCGGGGAAATGAATCTCCCCGGCCTTTTGACCTTCCAGAATGCAATTCGTTACCCGCGATTTATTGGGGAGGGGGGCCGCCGCCACGACGGGGCTGCGCAGCAACGTAAGCATCGAACTTCGGCTTCTGATCGTCCGTCAGCAAAGCCTTGATCTGCGTGCTCTCGTCCGCGCGCATCGCCGTCATCTTGGTGCGCATGTCCGGATCCTGTGCAGCCATCAGATCCTGCATCTTCTTCTGGTCGGTGGTATAGATCGCCGTGATCTTCGTCTTCTGGTCGGGTGTCAGCGTCACAGCCTTATCGATCGCCTCAACGCGCGCTTCGGGAGTCATTCTCATACCGCCGCCACCGCCCTGCGCCATCATCGGCACCGTGCAAAGAGCAGCGCTACACATTGCCACGGCACTCAGGCTCATGGCATATTTACGAAACTTCATTATGTTCATTGGCAACACTCCATTGTCGGTACCGGCTTAAATCTCCGGCGGACAAGTCTACCGCTACAGACGCATCATTCGCCAGAATTGTTTAGCGAGTTGCAAATAATTCTATGTGGAAGATTTTTCAGCCCTTCGGGCGTTTTTTACGCACCCCGTTCCGCCTGAAAACAGTACGGATCGCCATGCGCCGCCGCGTACGCCTCCACCACCTTCAGAAACGCCACCGCCACATGCGACAAGCTAGCCTGCCGCCGATACACCAGCCGCAGCTTCCGCTCCAGTTGCAGTTCCTTTACCCGCACCCGCACCAGCGATCCGCTCGCCAGTTCCGTCCGCACCGTTAGACCCGGCACCAGTGCCACTCCGTTCCCCATCTCCACAAACCGCTTGATCGCCTCCAGCGAAGGCAGCTCCACCCCCATCCGCAGCGGTGTCTTGTGCCGTTTGAACGTATCGATCACCTTCTGCCTCTGAGGCGAAGAGATATTGTGCGCAATAAAATTCTGCGCCCCCAGCTCCCGGATCGAAACCTCCTCCGCCTGCGCCAGCGGATTCTTCGGATTCACCACAAAGTCGAGCTCATCCCGATACACCACGACCGACTGGATCTGCGGATCGTCCGGGCGGAAACTCAGCACCCCAATCTCCACCGAGTGCATCAGCACCTCATCCGAGATCCGGCTGGCCAGCGCCCTTTGCACCGCGACCTTAATCAGCGGATTCTTCCGGCGAAACTCATCCAGTAGAGGCAACAGATAGAGACACGTATATTCATTCGCCGCCAGGTTCAGCCGTCCCCGATGCAGTTCCCGCAGCTCGGTCAACGCCCCCGCCGCCTCGCCCCGCAGGTTCAGCAGCTTCACCGCATACTCCCGCAACACCTCACCCGCATCGGTCAGCGTCCCATCCCGCGACGACCGCTCCAGCAGCACCTCGCCCAGCTCACTCTCCAGCTTGGCGATCGCCTGGCTCACCGCCGGCTGCGTCCGATGCAGCCGCGCCGCCGCTCGCGAAAAACTCCGCTCCTCCGCCACCGCTAGAAAAGTCTCTAACTGAAACAGGTCCATCCCAACCTCCCGCCTCTGCCGTTGCACTAAGGGCCAAAGGCCCGTTCCATACCAGCCTAGTTGTGAATTCTCAATAGGTTGTCCATTCGATCTGACTGCGAGAAGCTGGTTCTGCGACGAATCAGATTTATCGGAGGG
>OLLV01000239.1_pt1 | contig 65902 bp, 54 predicted proteins | sample 1604641 | NCBI WGS metagenome assembly OLLV01 (sample SAMEA104055725, study PRJEB20765) | soil metagenome | biome: Arctic tundra; feature: Polygonal ground; material: soil | place: USA | collected 2011-09 | depth 0-0.5 m
CCCCACCCGCGCATCCTCTTCCACGACCGTCCCCGCGCGCAACAGAATCGGCTGCCGGTCATCCAGATACGCCCCGCGATGAATCACGCAGTCGTCCTCGATCGTCAGGTTGTACCCAAACGTAAATTCGACGTCGCGATGGATCTTCACGCCCTTGCCCAGTCCGGCGAAGATATGCTGCCCCAGCATGCAGCGAAACCGCATCCCCAGCCACAAATTCACTCCCAGCGCCGACCGGTCGAACATCTGCCAGAAAAAAATCAGCGGCTTCCTCGAAGCAAACTTCGCCGCGTCGATGTCCCCGTAATATTCCGACCGCAGCGTCGCATTGCAAGGGTCCAGCGACTCCGACAGCACATTCGTCCCCAGCTCGCTCGAGAGCGTCACATTCATCCGCCCGCCATGCGGACGCCCCAGGTAAATCTGGTACAGCTCATCGCGCACCGTCTCCGCCCGCCTCTCCGGCGACTGGTGCCGCGAGAACTCCTCGTTCAACTGCGAGATCCACCGCCGGTATAACGCCTCAGCCTCCGGCGTCGGCTTCAACTCACGCTGCTCTGTCGTCCCCATGACCCACTCTCTCTACTTCGAACCGCGCGCGGAAACTTCTTCCGCCTTCTCCGCCAGCCACACCTTCATCAGCGACTGATACGGAACGTCGAGTTTATTGGCCTGCATGCGGATCCTGTCCAGAAGATTCTCTGGAAGGCGAATCGAGATCGTCTTTGTAGACGGCTTCAAATTCACAAACTGTACCAGCGATCCCTTGCTCCAATCGACATACTCGGTGCTGTCTGTAGCCTTGTTCTCCCAGAACGCGCGCTCGTCCTGCTCGGTCGCAAACCTGGGTATCTTTTTAAGTTGCTTCTTCATAGATCACCCGTTCCCTCCTGCTCATCGGCCTCGCCGATATCGGTCGGATCTTCTGCCCATCCCCGCGCATAGTAAATGTAATGTGAAGCAATCGCCCCGAATGGCTGACGCCAAGGGCCAGAAACCGCTCTTCGCCTTGCGAATGCTGCTCATCCCGAGTCACAAAGAGAGGCCGGTTTAAAAAGACCTCTTCGACTTCCCCTTGCGAGACGTCATGTTTTTCGTTCTTGCGCGCGTTTCCTTCATCCCAGTCAAAGCCCGAAAATGCCTGGATGGGCATATCTAATGTATATCACAAAAATATACAAAAACGTTCTACTCAATCGCAAACACAGCATAGACCGTCGCCGACTTCTGTATCTTCTCTGGAGAAAGGGCCAGCGGCTTCAGATTGACCTTGGAGCGTCCAATGGAAGCGGACGATGTATTCAGTGTCATACCGAAAATGGTACGAGGAGGCGTCTGATTGCTGGCATAGACAAGCGGACCCAGTCGCGCGTGCAGTCCTTTCGCCATACCTTCCGCTATCTGCTGTGCGTGTGTAAGCGCCTTCTGCGCAGCCTCAGCCTCAACTGCGTCGTCGTTCGCCAGCTTCCACTCAATGCCTCCACTCTCATTTCCGCCAGAAGTGATCGCAGTGTGCAGCACCCCCGCAGCATCCTTCGCGGCCACGGTTACTCGCCAGGATTGAGCGAAAGCAAAGCGTATGCCCTTTGCATATCGGGGCTTATCGTCGTCTCCAATTGCACTCAGATTTTGGCTGGCGCTTTCAATCGAATCTGCCGTGACCCCGCTGTCAGTCAGAGCCTTTATGATCGCGTTTGATATGCGCGATCCGTCAGCATAAGTCGTATCTTGGTCTGGCCCATACGTAGCAAATCCCACCGAAACCACCGCTACGTCCGCAGTCGCCTGCGCTTCATCGCTGGTCGTGATCGCAATAGTACGGTTGTCTTTGTTGACCTGAATCGTCTGGGCCGAAGCGGCCAGTGTCACGGCAAGCAGTGCAAGGCATGTGATACGGAGAACCTTCATAGACTGACTCCTCGTTTACTCTTCTGGACTGCTCAACAAATCTGCCAGCGTCTTCTTATGTTTCGGATTGGCCGCCGCCTTCTGCTTTGGGTCGGGAATCACCCGCTCCGGAGGCACTGGCCCCACCCGGTCGCGCGCGTTCTCCTTCACCGCCTTCACAATCGAAAACACGCGTTTCTTCGCCTTGCCCATTGCGATTCCTCACGCCATCTCGAACCCTGCGGCGCACGCCTGATTATGCAATACTTTTCACTGTAGAAGCACGATCAGGATTGCCCCCGCTGAATCGTCCGCGGCGCAACTCCAGGAGGGTACCCAGATGGAAGAACGCGACTTTTTCGACGAACGCCCCGAGCAGCGCACCCACACCATGACCTGCCCGCACTGCGGCCAGCCGGGCGAGTACCAGATCGGATGGCTCGTCCGCCGCAAAAAAGCCCAGCTCCGCGGCAACGCCGACGAGCGCGACCGCGCCCGCTTCGCCAAGGCCCAGAGCTACATGGTCCGCACCGACGACGTCCTCGGCTGCAAGAACATCCGCTGCCGCAAGCGCTTCGACGTAGCCGGAATCCAGTCCGTCGCCTTCCTCTAGCAATCTGCCTCCAAACCGGGTGCCCCACATCTCGATTCTGAGATGTGGGTGGATGCGCCGCCACACTCCCGCGCGAGTGTGATTTAATAAAGCTCAGCACACGCAGGAGAGAACACCGATGCCCAACATGCTGATCCCCGCCGAGGAACGCAACCTCACCCCCCAGGAAGTCGAGCTTCTCGACGCCCGCCGCCGCCGCGGCCAGCTCTTCCTCGTCATCAGCGTGCAGTGCCTCATCGTCGCCTGCCTCGTCACCCTCTGGGCCGGACAGGACGTCACCTACACCCCCGGCTGGATTCTGCCCATGTTCTATTGGGACGTCCTTCTCTTCGTCCTCGCCATCGTCTTCGGCGTAGTCGGAGTCCGCCTCCGCCGCGGCTCCAACGAGTTCCTCAGCTACTAGACACATATAATTCGTCATCCTGAGCGAAGCCGCTTGCGGTCTCATCGCAAGTGGCGCAGTCGAAGGACCTGCCATACCCGCCGTACCCGCAAACCGCTCGTCCCTTTCGGGCAACAGATTATCCGCAACGCTACTTCCTAGCGGTATCATCCCTGTGTGAATCCCGCCGAACCCCAGCACTTCGCCCCATTCGAAATCGGCCTCCTGCTGGCGCTCGCCGCAGCCTCCGCGACACTCTTCTTCCTCCGCTTCGCCCCCATCCTCCGCACCATCCTCACCGCCCGCAGAGACCTCGGCTTCTCCCTCAACCACATCCCAAAACGCATCGCCGACTTCGTCTGGGAAGTCCTCTGCCAGTCCAAAGTCATCCGCGAGCGTCCCCTCCCCGGCCTCGCCCACGCCTTCGTCTTCTGGGGATTCCTCGCCTTCGCCCTCGTCTCCTTCAACCACGTCGCCACAGGCCTGCGCCTCGGCTTTCTCGACCCCCACAGCCTCATCGGCGGCTTCTACTTCCTCTTCGCCGCCGCCTGGGCGCTCCTCGTGGCGATCTCCATCACCGGCCTCTTCCTCCGCCGCTTCTTCACCCGCCCCATCTGGCTCGGCAAAGACCTCTCCTGGGAGTCCGGCCTCATCGCCCTGCTCATCTTCCTCCTGATGGCCACCTACCTCGCCGCCTTTATCCCCGGCGACAGCGACACCACCCTCAAAACTCTCTGGTGGGCCCATACCCTCACGCTGCTCGTCTTCCTCCCGCTCATCCCCCACACCAAACACCTCCACCTCGTCCTCTCCCCCATCACCATCTTTCTCAAGCGCGACGGCTTCTCCGCCATCCCACCCCTCTCCACCGACGAAAACGTAGAAGACTTTGGCCTCACCACCGGCCGCGACCTTACGCAACTCATCGCCCTCCAGGCCTACTCCTGCGTCGAGTGCGGCCGCTGCACCGAACACTGCCCCGCCTCCGCCACCGGCAAAGTCCTCAACCCCAAAGAAATCATCCTAGGCACCCGCTCGTACTTAAATACCTTCGGCAATACCTCCGAAACCCCCATCCTCACCGATCTCCGCGACCCCAACCTGCAACCTGCAACCGGCAACCGGCAACTCTCGTTAGAGGCCGCCTTCGAATGCACCACCTGCGGCGCATGCGAGTTCCAGTGCCCCGTCGGCATCCAGCATCTCCCCATCATCATCGGCCTCCGCCGCGGAGCCACCAACACCGGCGCATGGCAAGATCCCTACGGCACCAAGCTCTTCCTCGCCCTCGAAAAGTCCGGCAACTCCCTCGGCCTACCCACCGCCGAGCGCGACAAGTTCATCGCCCGCGCCCAACTCCCCATCTTCGACGGCACCCAGGAGTACTGCCTCTGGCTCGGCTGCATGGGCGCATACGACCCCCACGGCCGCGAGATCATCGCCGACTTCGCCCGCATCATGGACCACCTCGGCACCACCTTCGGCGTCCTCAAAAAAGAAAAATGCACCGGAGACCCCGCCCGCCGCCTCGGCAACGACCTCATCTTCCAGAACCTCGCCGAACAAGGCCTCGAATCCTTCACCACCCAGCGCGTAAAAAAAATCGTGACCATCTGCCCCCACTGCATCCGCACCATCGCCACCGACTGGCGCGACTTCGGCATCGCTCCCGAGATCGAACACCACAGCGAATTCCTCGCCCGCCACAAGGAACACCTACCCTCACCACAAAATCCTGTCATTCTGAGCGGAGCGAAGAACCCCCGCATTTCGACCGAAGTGCCACCAATGCCCATCGCCACCCCCAACACCGTCGCCTACCACGACCCCTGCTACCTCGGCCGCTACCAGAACATCTACAACGAACCCCGCGAAGTAGTCACCCAATCAGGCACCCTAGTAGAAGCCCCCCGCAACCACGAGCGATCCTTCTGCTGCGGAGCCGGCGGAGGACTCGCCTTCCTCGGCGAAGAAAAGGGCGACGCCAGAGTCTCCCACGTCCGCGCCCAGGAACTCATCGACACCGGAGCCCAGACCATCGCCACCGCCTGCCCCTTCTGCAACACCATGTTCCGCGACGCCCTCACCGCCATCAGCGAAGCCCCACCCCAGCTCCTCGACATCGCCCAACTCACCGCCCGCTCCCTCCCGGAGCCAAAAAGCCATTCCGCTTCATAGCCCCAGCGGCAAATCTATTTGCACCTCAAAATTTCAGACAACTCATCCCGCCCGCACACCATCTATCTCTATTGTAGAGATTCCGACCCGCAAGTCTCTCTCATCGGTGTTCGTCGCTTTGGCCAGCGTCCCGCAACACCCAACGACGCAATCCAGTCCCAAGGAGACTCTCCATGACCGAGCCCAACTCCGTCTCGCCCCTCACCCCGGTGCCTGAGATCTCGATCCCCGCGCCCACCTTGCCGCTGCTCCTTCAGCTGGTTCACTCCTCAACCAGCCTCGCGCACAAACACAACGCCAAGCCCTCCCGCAAACCAAAGAAACCCGCAGCGCCGGTCGATCCCGAATGGTACGAGTGCGCCGACCGCAACCTCCCCTCCGTCTCCAGCTTCTAAGCTCCCCGGAAATCAGCCGAATCCGTGCCGATCGGCGTTAAGCCTTTTGCCTTAAAGCACCTTCGCCCCGATCAGCGCCTCAATCCGGTCCCACACCGCCGCGTCGTTCTCGATTTCGATATGCGGTCGCATGAACGTCCGCGCAAACCACGGATACCCATCCAGCGCCACCGGAGTCTCCTTGTAGCTCGACTCATAATTCCCCAGAATCTTCGTCTTCGCCGGATCCATCGCCGCGATCGCGGTGCGCCCGTGCAGTAGCCCATCGGTCTCGAAGAAGTTCACCGCCTCCCGCACATTCGGCGGAATCAGGCCATCGTTCTCGTTCATCTTCTCGACGCTGTCCACCTGCACCGTCAGCAGCACCGGAATACTCAGCGCATCGAGCCGCTTCGCCAGCGCCACCGTCTCCGACGCGCCCCAGCTATGCCCATAGATCACGATCCGCGCCGCGGACTTCTCCCCAGCGCTCAGCCTTCCGTCGCCATCCTCATCCAGCAGCTTCAACACCGTCTTCAGCGCACGCGCCGCATCGTGATTCGCAAACACAGCCGCATCCACCGTCGCGGGATAGCGCTTCTGTAGAGCCTGCGCGACCAGCGCCTCCTTATGCACGAGATTCCCCGCGCTCACGCGCCCACCCATAAATCCAATCACAATCAGCCGCTGCGAGCTTTCGATCGCGATCGCGGGCACCCGCACCTTCACCTGCGACGGCAAAGCCACCTCCGCCACCGTCTGCGCGCGCATCGCGGGACAAACCGCCACGCCCATCAGCAATCCCAACGCAAATCCGGGCCTGCCCCAACTCATCTGCATGATTTTTCTCTCGAAGATCGCAGCTCGATCGCGGCAATCCGCCTTCTACAACAGCATCCACCCAAACGCCCGGATGACCATTCCCCACAGGTAGTACGCGCGGAGACAGCGTGCTGCGCACTTAAACACTACGCCCTCACCCGCGCGAATCGCCAGTATTCCTGCATCTTCCTGTTCATCCAACCCAAATCGCGTTGAGTCGGCCACACCCACCCCCAGACCCTCCCCACCCCACACGTCAAATTCAATGCTTGCCAGCGCCGATGCTTCAGGAGATGCTGATACCCATGAACCCCGGCCAGCCGCGGAACCCAGCACCAGCTCAAGGCTTGGCCAGCCGCATCGTCGGCGCCGGCGAGATGGCCAACCGTGTCCGCGCCTACGACTGGGCCTCCACCCCGCTGGGCCCTATCGAAACCTGGTCCAAACAGCTCCTCACCATCGTCAACCTCACCCTCTGCTCACCATCCCCCACCCGCACCATGTGGGGTCCCGACTTCATCCTCATCTACAACGACGCCTACCGCTCCATCCCCGGCCCACGCCATCCCGCCGCCCTTGGCAAGTCCGCCAAAAGCGTCTACGGAGAGTCCTGGCCCGTCGTCGGCCCTCTGCTCGAACACGCCTTCGCTACCGGCGAGACCTTATTCTACGAGCGCTTTCTCGTCCCTCTCCCCACCGCCCACGGCATGCAGGACCACTACCTCAACTACTCCTTCAACCCCATCTTCGAAGAAGGAAAGATCGCCGGCCTCTTCGGCCCGCTGCACGACGTCACCGGCGAGGTCACCGCCGCCCGCAAGCTCCAGGAGAGCGAAGCCCGCCTCAACGCCATCTACAGCACCACCCAGGAGTACATCGGCCTGCTCACCCCCGCAGGAATCATCCTCCACTGCAACGATGCGTCGCTGGAGTTCGCACGCAACACGCGCGAAGAGGTCATCGGCCTGCACTTCGCCGACGCACCCTGGTGGATCCACACCCCCGGCGCGCCCGAGATGCTGCGCCAGTGGATCGCCCGCTCCGCCGCCGGCGAGACCATCCGCTCCGAAGCCGCGCTCAACCGCCCCTCCGGCGAGACCCCGATCTTCGACTTCTCGCTCACCCCGGTCCGCGACCCCAGCGGCGAGATCATCTTCCTCATCCCCGAAGGCCGCGACATCACCGAACTCAAACACGCCGAAGCAGCCCTCCTCCAGAGCGAAAAGCTCGCCGCCGTGGGCCGTCTCGCCGCATCCATCGCGCACGAGATCAACAACCCGCTCGAATCCGTCATGAACCTGCTCTACCTCGCGCGCCAGAACGCGGTCAACCCCGAGACCAAAGAATTCCTCGAAACCGCAGACCAGGAACTCCGCCGCGTTTCCATCATCGCCAATCAGACCCTGCGCTTTCACAAACAGCTCTCCAACCCCCAGGCCATCGCCGCAGCCGATCTCTTCTCCACCGTCCTCAGCATCCACGAGGGCCGCATCCGAAACTCCAGCATCCAGGTCCACAAGCGCATGCTCTCCCTCCAGCCCGTCGTCTGCTTCGAGGGCGACATCCGCCAGGTCCTCAACAACCTCGTCGGCAACGCCATCGATGCCATGCCCACCGGAGGCCGCCTGCACATCCGCAGCCGCAACGCCACCCACTGGCCCACCGGCCGCCCGGGCCTCGTCCTCACCGTCGCCGACACAGGCTTCGGCATGCCTCCCGAGGTCCTCCGCAACATCTTCGAAGCCTTCTTCACCACCAAAGGCATCGGCGGCACCGGCCTCGGCCTCTGGGTTACCCAGGAGATCGTCGAGCGCCACCATGGAGCCCTCCGCGTCCGCAGCTCCCAGCGCGAAGGAGCCTGCGGAACCGCCTTCACCCTCTTCCTCCCCTTCGAAGCCGATACCCGCTAGACTAAGCCTCACGATCAGCCGGGTGCCCCATCTCAGACGCAGCTTCATCGCGACTGAGGTGGGATGTAAAAAGCCCGGGGGTGCCCCATTCATCGCAGCTGCATCGCGATGAGTGGGATGTATACATCCCGGGGGTGCCCCATCTTCGGCGCGGCTTCATCGCGCCTAAGGTGGGCATTCGCGAAGCGAAGCGAACCGCTCCTGCCCACCTTTCAGGCGCCGACGAGGAAGGCCGGAACAGCTGTCAACCCCTCCACACCCTCAAAAAACCCTCAACCCGCACAAACCAAACCCTTTCCCCCACGAAAATAGTTGGCCGTTCAGTTTTCTTCAAACCCCTATAATCAAAAGAGAGGACAATCCTGCATTGAGCATCACACTAAGCTAAAGCACGCGCTAGTGCGTGCTAAGCGCGAGCTTAACCGATGTATTTAGAAGATTTTACGCTATAAGCATAGGGGGGGTAGGGCACACACCATGAAGATCATCGTAGCCATCAAGCAGGTCCCCGAACGCGACGCGCCCATCTCCCTCACCCCGGAGGGCAGGCTAGACGAGTCCTCCCTCGCCTACGCCATCAACGAGCCCGACGCCTACGCCCTCGAAGAGGCCCTCCAGCTCAAAGAAAAAAATGGCGGCGGCGAAGTCATCGCCCTCTGCGCCGGCCCAGCCCGCGTCCTCTCCACCCTCCGCGAGGCCCTCGCCAAAGGCGCCGACCGCGCCATCCACATCGAAGCCGACGACCCCACACCGGAGCAAGCTCAACGCGACACCCTCGCCCTCGCCCGCCTCCTCGCCGACGCCATCCGCACCGAGTCCCCCGACCTCATCCTCACCGGCCTCCAGTCCGACGACCTCGGCCTCGGCCAGACCGGCGTCGTCCTCGCCGAGCTCCTCAACATCCCCCACGCCACCCTCATCATGCACGTCGAAACCACCCCCACCGGCATTCGCGTCAAACGCGAGCTCGAAGACGGCTGGTTCCAGCACATCGACATGCCGCTCCCCGCGCTCCTCACCATCCAGTCCGGCGGCAACAAGCTCCGCTACGCCACCCTCATGGGCATCAAGAAGGCCAAAACCAAGCCCACCTCCACTCTTCCCGCCACAGCCTCCACCACCGCGCCAGCCATCGAGCTCACCCGCCTCTACCTCCCCGAAAAGCAGAAGCAGACCGAGATGCTCACCGGCACCCCCGCCGAGATCGCCGCCAAACTCGTAGACAAACTCAAATTCGAAGTGAGGGTGCTCTAAATGGCCGGAATCCTCGTCATCGCCGAGATCCTCCCCGCCGAACGCGGCGGAAAGCTCCTCAATCTCTCGCTCGAAGCCCTCGCCGCAGGCCAGCACCTCGCAACCACCCTCGGCCTCGAATGCTCCGCTGCAATCCTCGGCAGCAGTGACACACTCACCACCGCAGCCTCCGAACTCGCCACCCACCAGCTCGCGAAGGTCTACACCCTCGACCACGCGCTGCTCACGAACTACACTGCCGACGCCTACACCCTCGCCCTCCAGCAACTCATCGAGAAGCTCCAGCCCGCCTACGTCCTCTTCCCCCACACCTACCAGGTCCGCGACTTCGCGCCCGCCCTCGCCACCCGCTTCCAGCAGGTCCTGATCAGCGACGTCGTTGCAATTCACGAAGGCCCCACCTTCGTCCGCCAACTCATGCAGGGCAAGCTCAACGGCGACTACAAGCACTCCGGCTCACAAGAAAAACCAGCCCCCTGCTTCGTCTCCCTGCAGGCCGGCTCCTTCCGCGCCGAATCCCTCCAACCCGGCTCCGCCCCCATCGAAGCCTTCCCCATCACCCTCGACGCCGCCCAGATCCGCACCACACCCAGCGCCCCCTTCCGCGAAGCCGCCCACACCGTCGACCTCACCGCCGCGCCCGTCATCGTCTCCGTCGGCCGCGGCATCCGCGAGCAAGCGAACATCCCTCTCGTACGGGCCCTAGCCGACGCCCTCGGTGCTGAACTAGCCGCCTCCCGCCCCATCTGCGACGCAGGCTGGCTCCCCATGGAGCGCCAGGTCGGCAGCTCCGGCCAGACCGTCTCACCCAAACTCTACCTCGCTGTCGGCATCTCCGGCGCGATCCAGCACCTCGTCGGCATGAAGGGCTCAAAGACCGTCATCGCAATCAACAAAGACGAAAACGCCCCCATCTTCGAAGTCGCCGACTACGGCATCGCCGGAGACCTCTTCGAAATAGTCCCGGCGCTCACCAAAGCCATCCTCGCCGCGAAATCGTGATGCTACTTCACCGGCAGAATCCTGACCGTCTTGATGATTCCATCCAGATGCCGGGTGCCCCACGTCTCGCTTTTGAGACGTGGGTTCTCGCACGGCCGCAACCTGTTCAAGGAATGTCCGTCTGACCTAGCCCACCAGCCTCATGCCACCCGCCCCAAACTGCCGCCGCGGCGAAGCCTGGATATACCGCACCAGGTCCACCACCGTCACCAGCGGCGAATGCAGCAAGCCCGGCAGCCCCACCCGCCCCGTCTCTGCCAGCAGATCGCGAACCGTCTGCTCCACGCCCTCCCCATCCAGCCCCAGGTCGTGGTCCAGATCGTCCATCGGCTCAATAGGAAAGCCAATCCCCTGGTACTCCTGCAGGTACTGATATGTCGCCCGCGCAATCTCCGGATCGAAGCCCCACCCGGTCAGGTCGAAGACAAAGCTCTCCTCCGTCCGCCCCGAACGGTCGCGAACCAGTGACGATCGCCGCGCCTGTGCCGATAGATACAGAACGGCGAACCCCATCATCAGCGCAAAGCCGATCATGAAGATCGGCACAGCCTGATCGCTCAACCACTGCTGCACAGTGAAGGGAGTTGTCATAGGTCGGTCCAAACCGCCGAAAGTCCGAGCTTCCGCTGGCTAAAACATTACTATAGAGACACCAGCGCAAAACGCTGGCTTCCTGCGCAAATCTGGATAATTCCGCCAGGCCGTAACATCCAAATCGTAGACGTAATGAATTCGACCGCGGCACATCCCGACGCTCCCGCCGCAGCCCCCGCGCTGCTGGAGCCGCTCGCCTCCGAGTCCGCTCGCCTGCGCGACTCCTTCGGCCGCGCAATCACCGACCTCCGCCTCTCCGTCACCGACCGCTGCAACTACAAATGCGTCTACTGCCGCACCGGCAACGAAGGCGCGCAGTTCACCGAGCTGCCCATCGCCGACTACCTCCGCATGGTCCGCATCCTGGTCACACTCGGCGTCGAGAAGGTCCGCCTCACCGGCGGCGAGCCTCTGCTCCGCAAGGGCCTTGTCGAGATGGTCGCCGAACTCTCCCGGCTCCGCACCGCATTCCACCCCGACGGGACGCCGCTCGGGCAGAATGAAAAGCTGGGCGAGCAAGGCCACCCGCTCGACATCGCCCTCACCACCAACGGCCACCTGCTCGAGCCGCTCGCCGCCCCGCTCAAAGCCGCGGGCCTCTCCCGCATCACCATCAGCATGGACGCGATCGATCCCGAGATCTTCGCCCGCATCACCCGCGTCCCGGGCAGCTTCGAGCGCGTCCTCGCAGGCGTCCGCGCCGCGCAGGCTGCGGGCCTCGGTCCCATCAAGATCAACTGCGTCCTCCTCCGCGGCTTCAACGACTCGCAGATCGAGCCCTTCGCCGAGTTCTCCCGCCGCGAAGGCGTCATCGTCCGCTTCATCGAGTTCATGCCCCTCGAAGAAGACCGGACGTGGAAGCCCGAGACCGTCGTCCCCCTCGACGAGATCGTCAGCCGCCTCAACCGCTGGCGCCCCAGTTGCTCCACGCCCGCCGGCCTCGTCGCTCTTCCCGCAAACGCCGCCAGCGAGACCGCCCGCCGTTACACCTTCTCCGACGGCGTCGGCGAGATCGGCATTATCGCGCCCGTCTCCCACCCCTTCTGCGGACACTGCAGCCGCGTCCGCATCACCTCCGACGGCAACATGCGCACCTGCCTCTTCTCGCAATCGGACCACGATCTCTACGGCGAGATGCGTCGCGGCGCAACCGATGAAGCGCTCACCGCCTACATCCGCCGCGTCGTCCTGCACAAAGAGGCCCGCCACCACATCGGCGAGCCCGGATTTGAAAAACCTTCAAGAAACATGGTCCACATTGGAGGCTAATGTCCACCGCGCAACGTTTAAAGGGAACCAACGACCTTTGAGGTACCGCGTAGTTCCCTCTTCGGGGTATTCCCGAAATGGCATAAAGCGTGGTTTCCTGTCTAGAGAGGTTATTTCCTGAAAGAGAAGCGCCAGTTCGAAGTCATCGAAAGCCGCCAGATGGATCACCTGCGCGTCTTCCATGAGGTCGCGCGCGCACTCACCGTAACCCTCGAGCTCGAAGACATCCTCTCCACCATCATGGACAAGATGGCCCAGTTCTTCGGCCCCGAGCGCTGGTCCATGTTGATGGTCGACGAGAAGGCCCAGCAGCTCTACTACGCCATCGCGGTCGGCGAAAACTCCGAAACCCTCAAGGGCCTCCGCGTGCCTCTCGGCGAAGGTGTCGCCGGATGGGTCGCCTCCACCGGCAATCCGTTAGTCGTCCCCGACGTCGCGCTGGACCCGCACTGGAGCGCCTTCTCCCGCGCCCACCCCGAACTCAAGATCCAATCCATCGCCTGCGTGCCGGTGCGCTCCGGCGAGAAGACCCTCGGCGTCATCCAGCTCCTCAACAGCAAGCTCGATCTGGAGAGCGAATACTCCATCTCGTTCCTGCGCATCCTCTGCGACTACGCCGCCATCGCCATCCAGAACGCACGCTCGATGAAGCTCATTCAGGAGCTCACCATTACCGACGACTGCACCGGCCTCTTCAACTCGCGTCACCTCTACACCATGCTCGACGAGCAGATCGCCTTCGCCGACACCCGCCGCAACTTCGAGTTCTCGCTCGTCTTCCTCGATCTCGACCGATTCAAGCTGGTCAACGACACCCACGGCCATCTCATCGGCAGCCGCCTGCTCGCCGAGGTCGGAAACCTGATGAAGCGCAGCCTCGGTCCGGACAACGCCTGTTTCCGCTACGGCGGCGACGAGTTCGTCGCGTTGCTTCCCGGCCTGAACAAACAGGCCGCCCTCGACGCCACCAGGCAACTCTGGCAGGACCTCCGCGAGAACCCGTTCCTCACCGCCGCGGGCCTCTCGCTCTCGCTCGCCGGAAGCTTCGGCCTCGCAACCTTCCCCGAAGACGGAAAGACGGTGCAGGCCGTCATCAAATCCGCCGACACCATGATGTACGCCGCGAAGACTACCCGCGACAACATCTCGGTCGCAGGAATGGGTCTGGTCATCGGCGAAAAGGCGGGCAATCATGCTCCCGTCCATCGAGCCGCAACCATGGCTGCGGCCGACCTCGAAGCGATGAGCAGCCGCTAGCTCAAAACCTGTTGTCAACTCACAACCTGCAACCTGCAACCTGCAACTTCTTCACCGCCGCTCCAGCGTGATCGGTCGCTTGGTCTGCGGCTTGATTGCATCCTTGTTATCCGGAGCCACGGGATGCACCCCGAAATCCCACACGCCCGTGTTGACTTCGTTGTCCGACAGAATCTCCATCAGCGCATACTCGCCAAAGTCGAGCGGCTTCTTCGGCGTCAGCTTCATCCAGTGCCCGCCCGGCAGCATCTCGCTCGTCGTCTCAACCACATCCTCCTGCTGCTTCCCGCCTCCGAGCATCGCGATGTTGAAGCTCGCGAACACCCGCGCATCGGTCCGCACGTCCGCGCGCACAATTACGTAGCCGCTATACTCCGACCCGCCGCTCGAATCGGCCTTGATCCCGCCCGCGCCGTGCGTGTCCACCGTAAACGTGCCGCCACCGCGGTGAACCCCCGCATCGTCTCCAATCCGCAGATAGATCACCGGCGCATCCACATGCATCTGCGCCGCGGCAGTCACGCCCTTCAGCGTCACGATCTGATGCGCCGCTGCATGCGGATTCAAGCCCAGCTTCAAAATATTGTGGCTCGTCGTGTGGTTCAACTCGCCATCCGACTGCACCAGCGGCACCAGCTCCGGCCCGCCGTGAAAATAATCCAGCGCCAGCACGCTGTCCTCTTCGGGGAGACTCAGGTTCGGCTCAACCTCCGGCGTCAGCGCCGCGCGATCCGCCTCCTCCTTCAGCAGCTCCGGATCGATCGTCGGAGTCGGAGCTGGAGCCTGCCCGCTCTCTGCCGACTCATGTTGCCGCTCCCACTTATGCGTCGCGTCCCAGTCGACCAGATCAAACGGAAGCTCTTCGGTCTCGCCCCGCTCCGCGCTGACATAGCTCACGACCTTGCCCTTCACCTGGTAGCTCATCACCAACTGATAGCTGCCATCCTTCAGGATCAGCCGCGTCCGATGCGGAGCGCCCGGCGACGTCTTCGACACATCCGGCAGCGGAACCGGCGGCGCAGCTTGAGCCATGGCCGCCACAGCCATTCCACCCATCAGCACCGACACCCCGAACCACGCCGCCAATCGCCTCGCCATCATCCTCACCTGCCGACTCCAGAAGTTTAGACGCAAACTCCAGGCATTGATCCCACCGCAGTTCCTACTACTATGGAATCAGATGTCCCTCAGCCCTCCACCCCACATCAAAAGCCGCATTCTCTTCGCCTTCGCCTGCGTGTATCTCTGCTGGGGGTCCACCTACGTCGCCATCCACATCGCCGCGCTCCACATCGCTCCTCCGCTCGTCGGAGCCATGCGCTCCCTGCTCTCCGCCGCAATCATCGTCCCCATCTGCCTCGCTCGCAAGACCAGCCTGCGCGTCCCTCGCCGCACCGCATGGCAACTCGCCCTGGTCGGCGTCCTGATGATGTCCGTCAACAACATCCTGCTCATCTGGGCCGAGACCAAGGTCGCCTCCGGCTATGCCTCGCTCGTCATCGCCCTCATTCCCATCTTCGTCGCGCTCATCGAAACCGTCCTGCCCAACGGCGAAACCCTCAACCTGCGTGGCTGGATCGGCACGCTTCTCGGAGCCGTCGGCCTCTTCGCCCTGCTCTGGCCCAGCCTCCATCGCAATGCCGAACATCGCTCGACAAGCATCGCCGGCTTCGCCATCCTCGTCCTCGCCGCGCTCGCCTTTGCCTCCGGCTCAGTCCTCGGCCGCCGCTTCCACTTCAAGGTCGACGCCTTCGTCGCCACCGCCTGGCAGATCGGCTGCGCCGGCGTTCTCAACCTCGTCATCGCGACTGCGGGAGGCAACGTCAGCACAGCTCACTTCACCCGCAATGGCCTGATCGCCATCGTCTATCTCTCCACCATCGGCTCGGTCGTCGGCCTCACCGCCTACACCTACCTGCTGCAGCACGTCCCGGTCACCAAGGTCTCAACCTACGCCTTCGTCAATCCGGTCATCGCCGTGCTCCTCGGAATCGCAATCTTCCACGAGCGTCTCTCCCCCGCCGAGATCCTCGGCATGGTCCTCATCCTCTTCGCGGTAGCTACGGTCATCCTCTCCCGCACCAAACCGGCAATCCCCGACTCCACACCCGAGCTAGCTATGGGTGAATGACGCGCAACCCATCAACTGACAACCTGCAACGAGCAACCCGCAACTGCTCTACTTCCGCTTCCACCTCACCCCGTCCTTGGCGTCCTCGATCACCACACCCTTCGCCATCAGCTCCACGCGAATCGCATCCGCTCGCGCAAAGTTCCTCGTCTTCTTCGCCTGCGTCCGCTCTGCCACCAGAGCCTCAATGTCCGCATCGCTCAAATCCATCTGCGCCGCCAGCTCCGGAGCAGCCTCTCCCAGCCGCCCCTCCGCCTCAGCCCACGCCAGCGCCGCACGCGTGTGCTCCGCGTCCTTGTCCTCCAGCACCGCGAACACGCCATCGAACAGCTCCAGCACCCGCAGAATCTCCGCGACATTCTCCCCCGCCAGCGTCCCCGCGTCCGCGGCGGAGTTCGCCGCCCGCACCATCTCCGACACCGCGGCCATTGCCTCGGCTGTATTCAGGTCATTCGCCAGCGCCGCCGTAAAATCCCGCGACGCCTTCGCCGTAGCCGCCTCAACTCCGGCGTCCGCCACACCCTCGGCGAATCCGCCACGCAGCATCCGCTGATAGAAAGTCCGCAGCCGGTCGATCGCATTCGTAGCGCCCGCCAACGCCTCGAACGTAAAGTTCATCTGGTGCCGATACGGCACCGAGATCAGCAGAAACCGTATCGCGCTCGCCCGATGCCCCTTCAGCAACAAGTCCCGCAGCGTATAAAAGTTCCCCTCCGACTTCGACATCTTCTTCCCTTCGACCAGCAGGAAGCGCACATGCATCCAGTGCCGCGCAAACGTATGCCCCGACGCGCACTCACTCTGCGCAATCTCATTCTCGTGGTGCGGGAACATCAGATCTTCGCCGCCCGCATGCAGGTCGAAGCTCCCACCCAGCAGCCCCGTCGCCATCGCCGAACACTCGATATGCCATCCCGGCCGCCCTTTGCCCAGCGCCGTATCCCAGCTAGGCTCGTCGCCTTTTACCGCCTTCCACAGCGCAAAGTCCCGCGCCGCGTCCTTCTCATACTCATCCACATCCACCCGCGCGCCGTCTTCAATCCCGTCGAAGTCCTTCTTCGACAACTTCCCATACCCGGCAAACTTCGCAATCCGGAAGTACCAGCTTCCATCCTCCGTCTTGTAAGCGATGTCCTTCGCCGCCAGCTTCTCAATCAGCCCCACCATCTCCGGAATATGCTCCGTCGCCCGCGGCAGATGCTCCGGCCGCTCGATCCCCAGCGCATCCAGATCCTCAAAGAACGCCGTCTCAAACCGCTCCGAATACTCCCGAATCCCCTTGCCCGCCGCCATCGCATTGCGAATGATCTTGTCATCCACATCCGTGATGTTCATCACGTGCTTCACGATCATGCCCTGCTGCCGCAGGAACCGCCGCAGCACATCCACATGCAGAAACGTCCGGAAGTTGCCGATGTGTCCGTAGTCATAAACGGTCGGCCCGCACGCATACATCCGCAGCTCCGGCGCGCCCATCGGATCCAGAATCTCCAGTCGCCCACTCATTGTGTTGAAAAGCTCTAACGCCGCCACTAAGCTCTAACCCCGCCGCAGCCGGCGCAAAGCGCCGTGCAGTCTCCACTTTCCGTCTAAATTGCTCCCCTAGATTCTACAGCCCTTCAGGATGACACTTCATTGACCTTAGCTAGTCTCAAACTCCAGACCCATCGAGCCAGGAAAAAGAAACCGATCGTTGGCGATAGCAGTAAAACCGCGCCAGCCAGCCAATCGAACCATGTATTTCGAAAATCACCAAATACGGAATCGAATTCGCGAAGCTGCAGCGTCACTCCCTCACTTGCGGCCTGCCGTTTCAGTTCATCGAGCGACTTGAATTCTGTATGCGTTATCTTGTCCGTATTCAGTTCAAAGTAGGCGTCAACTACATTCGACTCCTGATCGAAGTGTTCGAAGGATTTGCTATCCCGAGCACCGAAGATGAGGTTTTTGGATACCTGTAGCTGCCGAACTCCGAAAACCGCGTCATCTTTACTGCTCACAGAACCACTGCCATCCTGCGTCTTCGGGTTGTAAACGGTCCCTTGATCGGTCGTGTCGATCATCATCAACGCGTAGCCGTTCGGCAGAGGAGTTTCCCAACTATCACCCAGTCCTGCATCGCGGTGGAACACTTCAGAATTAACGGCGGCATAGATGACAAACCATCCAGCAGCAAATGCCACGCAAAGAAATGGGAATACGGCGGACACAACTACGGCCTTCGAATTCCGTGTAAGGCGATAGCTCACATGGCCCAGAACAGCTGCTCCCGCTGTAGCCGCGCCAGTCAGTACTACCGTGTAAACAAGCAAAACGAAGCCGATCCCCATGAGTAGCAAGTCTACTCGTGCCACGTTTCAAACATCGAAGTGTCTGAAAGCAGCTCCTAGCCCAGCCGCAACTGCGGCACCGCCACCAACCCCTCCCCCGCAAACTCCCCCGCCAAAAACTTCGACCACCCCGCCCCCGCAATCATCGCCGCATTGTCGGTAGACATCCCAACCGAAGGAAACGCCACCCCCAACCCCCTCCGCGCGCTCTCCTCCACAAACCGCCGCCGCAGCTCCGCATTCGCAGCCACGCCGCCTGACACCACAATGCCCCGCGCGCCAAACGCCTCCGCCGCCGCAAACGTCTGCCGCATCAAATTCCCCACCACCGCCGCCTGAAAGCTCGCAATCAAATCCAGCGTCTCCGCCTCAAACAACTCCGGCCGCAGCCGCAGCGCATCCGCCGCCCGCAACCCCGGCTCCTCCCGCAGCATCTCCACCAGCGCCGCCCTCCGAGCCGTCACCCGCTCCCGCATCCCATGCCCTTCCACATACCGCAGCACCGCCGTCTTGATCCCGCTAAAAGAGAAATCAAAGCTCAGGGCGCCTTCATCACCCTCCGTGCTCTCTCCGTCCCTCCGTGTCCTCTGTGATTCGCTCTTGCCCTTCTCCCCCCTCCGCTTGATCTCCGCAAAATTAAACCGTACCGCCTTGGGATTCCCATGCACCGCCAACGCATCCATCCACGGCCCACCCGGATACCCCAGCCCCAGCAGCTTCGCCACCTTGTCGAACGCCTCCCCCGCCGCATCATCCACCGTCCGCCCCACATTCCGATACCTCCACACGCCTTCCGTCTCTTCCGCCAGATAAAGATGCGTATGCCCCCCACTTACCACCAGCGCCAGCAGCGGCGCGTCCTGCTCCCTACTCCCTACTCCCTGTTCCCTACTCCCTGTCCTTTCCATCAGCACCGCATGGATATGCCCCTCCAGATGATTCACCGCCACCAGCGGCTTCCCCACCCCCAGCGCCAGCGCCTTCGCATACGTAATCCCCACCAGCAGAGCCCCCGCCAGCCCCGGCCCCTCCGTCACCGCAATCGCATCCAGATCCTCAAACCCAATCCCAGCCTCCGCCATCGCCGCCCGAACCACCGGCACAATATTCCGCAGGTGCTCCCGCGACGCCAGCTCCGGTACCACTCCGCCATAGTTCGCGTGGAGCGTCATCTGCGAAGCCACCACATTCGCCAGCACCTCGCTACCGCCGCGCACCACCGCCGCCGCGGTCTCGTCGCACGAGCTCTCAATCCCCAAAATCAGCCCGCCCGCGCTTTCGTGAATCCCTGACATCTCTCTATGATAGGCAACGAGAAAGCTTTCGCGTGGAGTACAGGGATGAGCACATCAAACTTCGTAGAGCTATTTGTGTTTTTAGGGTTCTCTGTGGGTGGATTTTTCCTGGGTTTGCTCTTTATCCGGAGACCCCAAACACCCACGCGTGTCATTACCTTTGGCATGTTCCCTGAATCGCGCTTTGGATACTGGTTCTTTCGCATTGCCGGATATCTTGTCTGTATCGTCTGTGCGGTTTATTGGATTTTGATCCCTATGTATGTGATCGCTGTGCTCCATCAACATCGATGAATACCCTGAATTACGACCCGAACTACCGAGCAGCCCTCGCCATCGCCGTTCGCCTCCGCGAAGCCGGCCACCAGGCCTACTTCGCCGGCGGCTGCGTCCGCGACCTCCTCCTCGGCGTCGGGCCCAAGGACTACGACGTCGCCACCTCCGCCACGTCCGACCAGATCATCGCCCTCTTTCCCGACCAGAAAGCCCTCACCGTAGGAGCCCACTTCGGCGTCGTCCTAATCTGCACTTCCGGATCAGAGGGTCCGGGCCCCGAGTCCCTCGCAACCACCACCGAAGTCGCCACCTTCCGCCACGACGGAGCCTACGCAGACGGCAGACGCCCAGATTCAGTCCGCTTCTCCACCTCGCCCGAGGAAGACGTCCTCCGCCGCGACTTCACCATCAACGGCATGCTCCTCGACCCCATCGTGTTCGACCAAACCGGCAACCCCACCACCGCCCTCCTCGACTGCGTCCAAGGCCGCGAGGACCTCGCCGCCGGAATCATCCGCGCCATCGGTGACCCCACCCGCCGCTTCACCGAAGACAAGCTCCGCATGCTCCGCGCCATCCGCTTCGCCGCCCGCCTCAACTTCGCCATCGACCCTGAAACCGAAGCCGCCATCCGCGAGCAGGCCTCCACCATCCACCACGTCTCCGCCGAGCGCGTCCGCGACGAGCTCACCCGCATCCTCACCGAGGGCGGGGCCCGCCGCGGCTTCGAGCTCCTCGCCGCCACCGGCCTCCTCGCCCAGATCATCCCCGAAGCCCTCAAGATGCACGGCGTAGCCCAGCCGCCCGAGTACCACCCCGAGGGCGACGTCTGGGTCCACACCATGCTCCTCCTCGAAAAACTAAGCCCAACGAAAACCGCTTGGGTGCCCCATCCATCGCATCCTTTCGCGATGGGTGGGATGCAGGAATCTCCCCAGCCCGCGTCCCCAACTCTCGCCTGGGCCGCCCTCCTGCACGACATCGGCAAGCCCGCCACCTACCAGCCACCGAACCCTGCCGTCGCCGGCGACCGCATCCGCTTCAACGGCCACGTCGAGGTCGGTGTCCGCATCGCCGAGGTCATTCTCGCGCGTCTGCGCTTCTCCAACGAAGACGCCGCGCAGATCCTCGCGCTCATCAAAAACCACATGCGCTTCGGCGACATCCTGCACATGAAGCAGTCCACCCTCAAGCGCTTCCTCCGCCTCCCGCGCTTCGAGGAGCACCTCGCCCTGCATCTGCTCGACGCCAGCTCCGCCCACGGCGACCTCAGCCTCTACGAGTTCGCCCGCGCCCAGTACGAGGCCGAACCCGCCGAAGAGCATCGCCCCGCCCCAATCCTCACCGGCGCAGACCTCATCGCCGCCGGCTACAAGGCTTCGCCGCAGTTCAAGCCGATGCTCACGCTCGCCGAAGACGCCCAGCTCGAAGGCCTCATTGGCACCCGCGAACAGGCGCTCGCGCTGGTCGCCGCACAGTTCGGCCAGCCGATTGGACGGACAACCTGAAGCCGCCGCAAAAATCCGCCCCACAGAATTGCAACGCAAAGAATGCCCCGGTTTGAGGGGATATCTCCCCGGATTTGAGACTCGAAAGGACAGCCGCTCGTCGAACCATGTAGAGTTTCCTCCTATGAAAATTTTGCGATTGGTACTACCCCTCCTCATCCTGAGCCCTTCCTGTGCTCTCTTTGCCGCCAACGTCATCGGCATGAATAAAGTCGCCGAATCGCTGACCGCCGAGCGCATCCAGAAGCAGGCGCCCGCCAAAGAGCGCGCCGCGTGGATGGCCTACCTGAAGCGTTCGCAGGAGCAGATGAAGACCGACCGCGCCACTCTGGCAGCCGAGTTGAAGCCGGGCGAGACCGCCCCGCCGCAGCCCGCGGAAGGCCGCGGCGGAATGGGCGGTGGAATGTCGCTGCGCCACGACGACGACTACTTCGGCACCGCGCCAGCGAAGCACATCGCCGACGTCATCGTCAGCTTCCAGACACCCGCCGGCGGATGGAGCAAGAATATGAGCTTCGCCGGCACGCTGCGCCTCCCAGGCCAGCCTTACGCCGCGAACAATCTCAATGCATTCCCCGACCCCAACGACTTCGACAAGCCCGCCGACCCCCACTGGAACTACGTCGGCACCTTGGACAACGATACGACCAACACCCAGCTTCGCTTCCTCGCAAAGGTCTCGGGCAAGACGCCCGGCAAGGACGGCGACCCCTACCGCGCCAGCTTCATCAAAGGCATTCACTACCTGCTGGCCGCCCAGTTTCCCAACGGAGGCTTCCCCCAGGTCTACCCCCTTGAAGGCGGATACCACGACGCCATCACCTTCAACGACAATGCCGTCTCGGAGTCGGCGGAGACCCTGACCTACGTATCGGAGGCTCAGGGCGACTACGCCTTTGTGCCCGCCGATCTTCGCAAGAAGGCCGGCGAAGCAGCCGCGCATGCGCTCGCGTGCATTCTAAAGTCGCAGATGCTCCTCAACGGAAAGAAGACCGTGTGGCCCCAGCAGGAGGACGCCCTGACTCTGCAGCCCGTCTCCGCCAGGAACTACGAGCCAGGCGCGCTGGCGGCGGCGGAGAGCGCGGATCTGCTCGACTATCTGATGTCGCTGCCCCATCCTTCGAAGGAATTGATCGCCTCCATCCAGGCAGGCGTAACGTGGCTGAAAGGAGCAGCGGTGATGGGGTATGAGTACGCGGGAGGCCGCGGCGTCGAAGGCGGACGTCAGCTCAGGCCCAAGGACGGCGCCGGCCCCATCTGGGCGCGCTACTACAGCGTCACCACGCAGAAGCCGATCTTCGGCGATCGCGACAAGACGCTGCATGACAACGTCAACGATCTCTCCCTCGAACGCCGCAACGGCTATGCCTGGTACAGCAACGGCGAGCAGAAGACGATCGACGCCTATCCAGCGTGGGCCAAAGCCAACGGAGTCATGTAACCCCCCTCGAAAAACGCTAGAATCTCTGCATGCCCCCCGCACCCACCCACTTCTTTCTCAAGCTTCTTCCCTGCCGCCCCACCTTCGCCTTCGACATGACCGCGGAAGAACGTGAGGTCATGCAACAACACGTCGCCTACTGGAAGAACTTCATGCAGCAGGGCAAGGTCGTCGTCTTCGGACCGGTCATGGATCCCGCAGGTCCGTTCGGCATGGGAGTCGTGCAGGCTGAAAGCGAAGATGCTATCCGCGCCTTCATCCAAGGCGACCCCGCCTCCCGCATCAACACCTACGAGTTCCATCCCATGCACGCAGTCCTGCCCACCTAGCCCGCCGCCACTGTGTTCCAATGTCTCTCGTGACCCACTCCTTCGACATCGGCCCCGTCCCCGTCGGTCGCTGCCAACTCTTCCTCATCGCCGGTCCCTGCGTCCTCGAGTCCGAGGCCCACGCACGCACCCTCGCCGAACGCATCCAGCGCATCGCCGCCGACCTGCACATCCCCTACATCTTCAAGGCCAGCTACGATAAGGCCAACCGCACCAGCATCCACAGCTTCCGTGGCCCCGGCCTCGTCGAAGGCGCACGCATCCTCCGCTCCATCGCCCAATCCACCGGCCTCCCGGTCCTAACCGACGTCCACACGCCCGAGGACTGTCCCCGCCTCTCCGACGCGCTCGGGGACGCCGAAGCAGTCCTCCAAATCCCCGCCTTCCTCTGCCGCCAGACCGATCTCCTGATCGCCGCCGCCCAGACCGGCCGCGCCATCAACATCAAGAAGGGCCAGTTCGTCGCCCCGCAAGACATGCGCCACGCCGCACAAAAAGTCCGCGACTCCGATAACGCAAGAATCTTCCTCACCGAACGCGGCACCAGCTTCGGCTACAACAACCTCGTCGTCGACATGCGCGCCCTGCCCATCCTCCGCGGCTTCGCCCCGGTAGTCTTCGACGCCACCCACTCCGTGCAAACTCCCTCAGCCGCAAACGGTGTCAGCGGAGGCCAGCCCGAATTCATCCCCACCCTCGCCCGCGCCGCAGTAGCCGCCGGCATCGACGGCATCTTCCTCGAAGTCCACGACAACCCCGCTCAGGCCAAATCCGACGGCGCAAACGCCCTGCATCTCGACCACCTCAAACCGCTCCTCGAACAACTCCTCGCCATCCACGCCGTGAAGTAACAGTTGTCAGTTGCAGGTTGTCAGTTGTCAGTTGAAAGACACCCTGCATAAACAGAAAAGCGGCCCGCATAAAGCGAGGCCGCTTCTATTTGCCTTTCAACTGACAACCTGCAACTGACAACCTGCAACTGCCTTACTGATTGAAGTTGTCTTCTTCCTCTTCGTGCAGTCCATACCGCCGCAGCAGATTCGGAAGGTTCTGCGAGAACGCAGCGCGCGGCATCACGGTATCGCATCCCGCTTCGACTGCCTTGGCCTTCAGGTCGCCCTGCAGGTGCGAGAGGAAGCCGATGATCGACGTGCTCTTCTTCAGCTTCGACTTCAGCTTGGGAATCAGCGTCAGCGGCTTGACATTCGCATTGTTCAGATCGAAGACGATCAGCCCCGGCCTGTCCGCCTCGTCCTCATGGCTGGTCAACTCCGCGATCGCTTCCTTGTCGTTCTTGACGAACGCCACCCTCACGCCCAGCTTGCGCGCCGTCTCGGTGATCTTCGCGTTGAAGAAAAGATCTTCGATAAAGAAGAATATCTTCGTCGGCGCGTCTTCCGCGATCGGAACCGCCTTGCCCATCGAGTAGTCGATCGGCTGCGAATCGCTCTGGTATCCGCGTCCACCCCCGCCGCCATGGCTGCGGCCCTGGTAGTTGCCCTGCGACTCGATCGTCGATGGCGGCGCATCCGCAAAGTTCCCATTCGCTACGCGATAGCTATGATCCATCGGCCCAACGAAGCTCCGTGGCCCGCGCTCGCGCTGCTTGCCGCCCTTGCGCTTGAAGCCGCCTCCACCCGCGTTGTTGCCCGGCTGATGCGTATCCTTGTCGCGATAGCCCCCGCCGCTGCCATTGCTGAAGCCACCCGCGCTCGCCTGGTTGCCGGGATTCTCCGGCCCACGCTGCCGATCGCGGTCGCGGAACTTCTTCTTCCACCGTTTCGTCGCGGGTCCTGAGCCGGCCTGTTGCTGGCCTCCGCCCTGGAAGCTCTGCGGCTGCGATGCTGGTGCGCCCGGTCCGCTCGCCTGCATGTCTCCGACGAACTGGCCCCCGTTCGGCGCGCCCTGCTGCCCTGGTATCGCATCCCCCGACTTGTTCTTCCGCTTGCGGCGGCGGCGGCGGCTGCTCTTCGACTGGCCCATGCCATGCGGGATGTTATGCCCGGCATCCTGTGCCGAGCCATTTTGATCCATTTGGCCATTCATCTGGGCCGGTGGCGGACCCTGGTGCTCCTGCACCTCGGGTACATTTTGCTCTGAACTCATGTTTCCACTTCCTATTGCTGGTTATCGATTCGCGTTTTTTGCCCACGCTCGCAAGTCTCGTCACTCCCCGCGAAGCTCGCGAGGACAGGACCAAACCGGTTTTGAAGCGTCGGTAGAAACGGTCTCAAGTTGTATTCGAACTTCCGTTTATTGCATCTCTCGGCTGTGACCAGACGGCATTTTCGCCGCTACGCACAACCCCTCCACACGGTCCGGGTCGCCCAACTACGGCATACCCTTCACCCTTATCCATGTTCGCAACGCAATTTCGATTGATTCGATCGACCGCCTTCTCGCGGCCCGATCTTTCCAATGCATGGAATCCAGTGGAATTCGCTCCAACTCAGCGAATTCTGCGCAATTCTTGCCGCCATCCTGAATATTTCTTGGCGACTCGCGCAGTGGTCAGCGCCCCACACCCGGTTCACAAGGCAAGGCGATCATACGCCCTAAACCAACCCATAGCAAGCGAAACGTTGTAAAAAAAGGAGAATCAGGCACCTGGATGACACAAGGGACCCCGCGCCAAACCCGCATTAACGGCAAAGACCGCTCCAGAAGAGCGGTCTTTACGCCATGGCCAGTCAAAGGCCTCCGAAAGGCTCCCCTGAGGGAACAGAACTTCTACGCGGTGACTGCATCTGCAATGGATGCATTTCTACCGGGCTGACGAATATCAGCACTTATGCCTCTTGCAATTTCCGTGCCAAACCATAACCCCGCCATATTCATAAAACTGCCCACATATTACCCCTCCCTCCACCCGCCTCTCCCAAAAAATAAGAGAGTCGCCACCGCGTACTCCGTATTTCGGGAGAAATAAGCGTTTGACCCTGCATAAGACCCGGCAATATAATCAACACCTGTTCGGACAGCCCTCTCGCTCCCTCCAATTTCATTGCCGGAACGCGAACAAGGTGAGCGGATGAAGGCCAGGTGATCCAAAAGGCGCGCGATGGCGCGCCAGGGCTCACATCATTTTCGAAATACCTCCACATTAGGAAACCCACACAGCTAATATCCGCTTTAGGAAAATATCTTCAGGAAAATCTCAAGGAGCACCACACACCACATGAATCGCAAGTTTGCCTTCCTCACCGCGCTCGTCGCGGGCCTCCTTCCTGTGGCCAGCTTCGCCCAGGCATCCCCCACGCCTCCCGCTGCCGCACCCGCGGCCCAGCCCGCTCCTCCCGCTCCAACCGCCTTCCCCGCGAAGATCGCTCTGATCAACTTCGAGGAGGCGGTCATCGCCACCAACGAAGGCCAGCGCGCCGTGCAGGACGTGCAGAACAAGTACAAGCCGCAGAAGGACAAGATCGATGTCCAGGGCACCGAACTGGATGGCCTCAAGAAGCAGGCTGACGCCGGCAAGGCCACCATGTCCCCCGATGAGTACGCCGCGCGCATGAAGAACATCGACACCAAGGACAAGCAGCTCCAGCGCGACGTCGAGGACGCCACCAACTCCTATCAGGCCGACGTGCAGGAGGCCTACGGCAAGATCGCGCCGAAGGTCGACGCAGTGATGAAGAAGTACGTGGCCGACAACGGCTTCACCATCCTGCTCAACGTAGGCACCCAGGAGCCCATCGTGATGTGGATCGCGGAGAGCCCCAACCCGGATATCACTCTGGCGGTCGTGCAGGCATATAACGCCTCAACCCCCAGCGTCTCCGCTCCGGCTCCCGGTGCTCCCTCGGCCGCACGTAGACCCGCAGCCTCGGCAACCCCGCACACCGCAACCCCGCACACCGGCACCACGCCAAAGCCGGCAGCCAAGTAGCCTCGAATAAACTCACACTAGCGCAAAACGGGGAGGCCTCAGGCCTCCCCGTTTTGCATGGCTCGATACCCACGCATTAACTCCGCCGCCTGTGGAAAATGTGTGGATTTACGTCCGCGGAATATTCATGCACCGCCTCTGTTACAAATTCCCGCATCCAGCCCAGGCCTCTGCGGCTAATGTAACTCCCACATTTACATTTATTTACAGGGGAACCGAGAGCACCCTTCCAGTCGCCTCAAACTTTTCCCGCAACCCAAGCATAGAGAAGGCTTTCCACAGAAGACAGAATCGCGCCTCCCGCCAAATCGCTGCATTCAGCCCTAATCTTCGCCCACCTTCAACACGGCCAGAAACGCCTCCTGCGGAATGTCGACCTTCCCGATCCGCTTCATCCGCTTCTTGCCTTCCTTCTGCTTCTCCAACAGCTTGCGCTTGCGGCTGATGTCCCCGCCATAGCACTTCGCAATCACATTCTTGCGAATCGCCGTCACCGTCTCGCGCGCAATCACCTTCGACCCGATCGCCGCCTGGATCGCCACCTCGAACATCTGCCGCGGAATCAACTCCCGCATCTTCGACACCAGCGCCTTCCCCCGGTCATACGCAAAGTCGCGATGAATGATGATCGACAACGCGTCCACGGGATCGCCGCCAATCAAAATATCCATCTTCACCATCGGCGACACCCACATCCCCGACAGCACATAGTCGAGCGATGCGTACCCACGCGAGACCGTCTTCAGCCGGTCATAAAAGTCGAGCACAATCTCATTCAGTGGCAGCTCATACGTCAGCATCACCCGCGTCTCGCTCACATACTCAAAATTTTTCTGCCGCCCGCGCTTGTCCTCAACCAGTTTCAGAATTCCGCCGACATACTCCTCGTTGGTCAGGATCTTCGCAATGATCACCGGCTCTTCCACCGTCTCGATCTCCGAGGGATCAGGCCACCGCGAAGGATTGTCCACCTCGATCACCGACCTGTCCGTCAGCGTGATCCTGTACCGCACACCCGGAGCAGTCGTAATCAGGTCGAGATCGTACTCACGCTCCAGCCGCTCCTGAATGATCTCCAGGTGCAGCAGCCCCAGAAATCCGCAGCGAAATCCAAACCCCAGCGCCACCGACGACTCCGGCTCAAACGAAAAGCTCGCATCGTTCAACCGCAGCTTTTCCAAAGCATCGCGCAGCATCCCATGCTCGTGCGAATCCACCGTATACAGCCCGGCAAACACCATGCTCTTGATGTCTTCGAAGCCTGGCAGCGCCTCGGCGCACGGCCTCTCGACCGAAGTAATCGTGTCGCCCACCTTGGTGTCGGCAACATTCTTGATCGTCGCCACGAAAAAACCAACCTCGCCCGCGGAGAGCTCCGTCATCTCCACCTGCTTCGGCGTCATCACGCCCATGCTCTCCACGTCGAACATCTTGCCGTTCGACATGACCTTGATCTTCATCCCCTTCGTCAGCCGCCCGCTGACAATGCGCGCCAGCACAATCACGCCGCGATAGGCATCGAACCAGCTATCGAAGATCAGCGCCTGTAGCGGAGCCTCCGGATCGCCCTGCGGCGGCGGCAGCAGCGTCACCACCGCCTCCAGAATCGCCGCAACATTCAGCCCCGTCTTCGCCGACACCGCAATCGCATCCGACGCAGGCAGCCCCACCGACTTCTCGATCATCTCCTTCGTGCGCTCGATGTCCGCGCTCGGCAGGTCGATCTTGTTGATGATCGGAAGTATCTCCAGCCCATTCGAGATCGCGAGATACGCATTCGCCAGCGTCTGCGCTTCGACGCCCTGCGACGCATCGACCACCAGCAGTGCGCCCTCGCATGACGCCAGCGACCGCGACACCTCGTAGCTGAAGTCCACATGTCCCGGCGTGTCGATCAGGTTCAACTGATACGTCTCGCCATCCTGCGCCTTGTACATCATGCGAACGGTATGGGCCTTGATCGTGATGCCACGCTCGCGCTCCAGGTCCATCACGTCGAGCACCTGCGCCTGCATCTCGCGCGCGGTCACGCTGCCGGTCAGCTCCAGCAAACGGTCGGAGAGCGTGGACTTGCCGTGGTCGATATGCGCGATTATCGCGAAGTTGCGGATGTGACTGGGATCCATGCGGTTGCCGAACAGCCTCAACCATCGATGCTACCATCGCCCCACCACCACCTCTTGCGGCCGCAACACCGCCAGTTGGTCAGCTTAAAGTCCCTAGCAACCGAACCTGCCGAAAACACCGTTTTCCGGGAGGTTCGATGGAGACCCTGCGGCGGTACGGGCTAAGGCTTACGATTCGCGTAACGCAGCCACTGCGTAATAAGCACGTCCACTTTGATCCCGATCGTAGGGTCCGCCCCGAACTTTGAACTGGGCTGGAAGGTAGCTATTCTTGTAACGTCCATTCACCGCTGCAATCTGGGCCGCGAGCGACTCACTTCGCCGCCAAAAGTCTTTGTCTTACAGCAGGGTCATCAACGACATAGAACAGCGCGACTATTTTTCCGTCTTGCACCATGTTTTCATTGTCTCTGTGGGGTCTAAACATGATGACCTCCGTTATGCCGTTTATGGTGACAAGTCCGTAGGCTGGATTTGATGAATCGTTATGTCGTCTTTGTGGGTTAGTTTCTACATATATTGACTGGCCCTTTTCCTTTCCCTTGACGGTCGTCAGCTTTTTCCCTTTTTTGTCTCGCACTGTAAATTTGTCTTGCGATGGACCAATTTCATCTAATGTTACTGACACATCTGCGCGTGTGAGCCCGGGTGGAATTGTCACACCTCGTGGCAGCCTTGATTCGTTGGCCAAGTTGAAGGTGGCCTCAATGCAACCGCTCATTGCACAAGCAGAAATAGAGACTGTTATAAGGAAGACCCACCTCTTTGTATGTAGGACAATCTTCAACACCGCTCTTACCTCCGAATTCGATAGCCAACCTATTTCTTGCCCCGCTTTGAACCGCCTGCAAAGTCGGGTTTTCGGCAAGTTCAATCATCGCCTTAAAATTGCTCTACTCCCGCCAGGACTCCGCGCACAGAACTGGAAAGGCATTTCCCGCCAAAAATCTCGCCACGTATCCGCCACACCCGCGGCACCACTGCAGCTTAGTTTGGCGTAGGTGGCTCGATGTGGTCGACGATCAGCATCCGCATCGGAGCCTTTCCGCGCTCCAGCTTGAGCCCGAGTTGATGAACGAAGGCGGCCTCCGGTTGCGGGTACGCGTCGTCGTTTGGCGTCCCCGAGGAGGACATCAAGGGCGACCACCATTGCAGGCTGAAGTCCCACAACCCGGGAAGATTGGTGCGATCAACGACCGGCGCCTGCATGTACTCGACGAATATCCGCGCGAGCTTTTCCATGGTCTGGCCGCGGGCGTCGATGCTACATCCTGGACGGCCGCAGTGCCAGGTGATCCAGGGAGAGGTGGGGTCGTCGGGGCGCTCGGGTTCACCGGGCGGAAGTGGCTTGACGGCCGAGGTACGCAGTCTAGGCTGCTTGTCGGCTACGAGCAGGTAGCTCGGCATCTCCCTTGTGACGAAGTGATATCGCAGGTGGAAGCGATCGACAAGGATCTCCTGCAGCATCTGCCTCTTCGCCTGGCGAGCCTGTTCGTCGGTCATTGCCTTCAAGACCGCGTCGGTATCTTCGCCGGATCCGGCCTGGATGGTATAGATGGCCCACGGCAGTCCGGTGAGGCCCTCTACCTGGAAGGAACGCAGGTCGAAAGCCTCCTGGATAAGGTCGAGCCGGCTAAGGTTCATGATTTCGAGGTGCGAGTTGTGAGGATCCGAGTCGTCACGCATGCTGTAGCTTCCGTCAGGGTTGGGCTTCGACTCGCGAACGCTGACGACCTCGAAGTGCAGGGGGCGCGAGGTGACGGGCTGTTGCGCGCGGCCCGTGTTACAGGCGGCGAGGATAAGGGGAACCAGCAGGAGCGAGAGGCGTTTGGGCATGCTATGGCTCGGCAAAGTGTTTGCTCTTGGACGAAGAGGTTCCAGCATTGTTTGCTTCCTCGCGCAAAGCGGGGTAACCAGAAATACTTTCTCCAAGGTACTCACGTCTCGGAGTGAAACCCCGGCAAAGTTACATTATCGGCAACGAAGTTTGCTGCTGATGCCCGTTGTCGGGTTGCTACACCGGAATCAATTGCCTAGCCCGACTCGTTCGACACCATCCGGTCTGTGTACGGGAGGAGCCTGCCCTACTCTACAGCCTCCTTGAAAGTCTTGTTTTCGGCAAGTTCAATCATTTACTTAAAGTTGGCCCACTCCCGCCAGACCTCCCGCGCACAGAACTGGGAACGCCCTTTCCCGCACAAAATCTCTTCACGTATCCGCCACGCCGAACCCAGCCACTTAACATCCAGCCGCCACACCGGCAGCACCACCGACATCGCCAGCCCTTCCAGATTGCACAGAGCTCCCAGCCCATTGGGCCACCACGCCAAAAGAAAGTATCGGTCCTATCCGCGCCCATCCGCGGTCCGCCTTGTTTAAAGATCGGTCCAAATCGGTGTCATCGGTGTTAAGCCTTTTGCCCGAACTCAAGCTAACCCCGCCCCGCCTGACATCAGCGAATGCAGCGTAACGTCATCCAGAAAGCTGATCTCCAGCCGGATCGCCACCACCTGCCCCAGCTCCGCGCTCATCCGCAGATGGCTGCGCCGGCTGCACAACTCCGTCAGCGCCTCATGGCCCCCCCGCGTCAGTTCTACGCCCGCCGCAATGATGACCGCGTACATATCCAGCACGCCGCGCAACTGAATCTCCAGCCGAAACTCCATATTCGTCGGCGAAAGCGTCTTCCGCTCCAGCACCCACCCGCCGCAGTTACCCAGGGCGGTGGTCAGCATCGGCAGAAGCCCATGCCTCTGCTCGTAGGTGAACGCCTGGATATCGAAGGATTGCATGGAAGTCGAGTGGCCGCCGCAGCTTGGAGGTTGTTGCTGCTAGAGCCTTCATCGGTGTCATCCCCCTTGCGCGTGAATCCTCCGCAAGGTACCCCAGTCACGTGACCCTCCCTCCCCGGCCATATTGCCGTCGCGCCCCCCTCGTTATGCTGAGCAAGGACCGAAACGCTCTCGGCCATAGAAAAACGGAGAGAACAAGTAGAAGTTCATAAAGAAAATCCCCTCTGTGTTCTCTCTTCTACTCTGTGACCTCTGTGATTCGCTTTGTCCAAGCCAACAAAGAACGACACACTACACTAGCTTCAGAGTTTGTCCGGAGGCACGATGGTCCTCGGCGTAGGCACCGATCTGATGGAGATTTCGCGAATCCAGCAGAGCCTCGCCCGCTTCGGCGACCGCTTCCTCCAGCGCATCTACACGCCCGCCGAAATCCAGTACTGCCAGAGCAAGAAGAACGCTGCCGAGAGCCTCGCCGCACGCTTCGCCGCCAAGGAGGCCGCCGCCAAGGCGCTCGGCACCGGCATCAGCTACGGCATCAGTTGGCTTGAGATCGAGGTCGCCCGCGAGCCCAGCGGACGACCCTTCCTCCTCCTTACCGGTCGCGCTGCCCAGCGAGCCCAGGAAATGGGCGTTGCCCGCACCTCCCTCAGCCTCACCCACAGCCGCGACACCGCCCTCGCCGTGGTCATTATGGAGGGCTAAACCCTCCCGCAACTTGCTCAATCCTCGATCTTCCGAAACCCCAACCCGCATTTCCGCATCCATTCCTCTAACACTCGGAAACGGATGCGGCTGACCCGCGAGGAATGGTACCCTCAGAGAAAGCGTCTGCGCCGTTTGTGGAACTGTTCTGTTCTCCCGAGAGGATTTGAGGAGGGTTATGCCCAGCCAGCAGGAAGTCCGATGGTCGCAACTGAAGGTGGGCGTAATCGTGCTGGTCTCGGCCGTCATCCTCACCACGCTGCTCTTCCTCATGACCAGCTCATCCGGCATGAGCTTCGGCTCGCGCAAGCTCACCGCCACCACCTACTTTGAGAACTCCGCGGGCCTCAAGTCCGGCGCCGCCGTCACCCTCGAAGGCGTGACCATCGGAGAGGTGAAGACCGTCACCGTCACCACCGCACCCGACCGCAAGCTCACCCCGGTCGCCGTCGTGATGAAGCTCGACAGCAAGTATCAGCCCAGCCTGCACAAAGACTCCACCGCCGCGATCAGCTCCGTCGGTGTCCTCGGCGATGCCACCGTCGACATCAACAGCCAGGTCGCCGTCGGCCCTCCGCTTCAGGATGGCGACGAGCTCAAGACGCTCGAAACTCCCAACCTCCAGGACGTCGTCAAAGCCAGCCAGGGCACCATCGAGAGCCTCAACGTCATCCTTGCCAAGATGAACGCCGTCGTTGACAACCTGCAAGCCGGCAAAGGCTCGGTCGGCCAGTTGATCAACAATCCCGACCTCTACAACAAGGCCAATGCCACCGTCGACGAGTTCCACAAGCTCACCGTCAAGCTCAACAGCAATGGCAACACCATCGGCAAGTTCCTCAACGACGACGCCCAGATGTACGACCGCCTCAACGACTCCCTCGCCAAGTTGCAAGCCATCACCAGCGACCTGCAGGCCGGAAAAGGTTCAGCCGGCAAGGCGCTGAAGGACGACGCCCTCTACAACAACCTGAACTCCACGCTGGCCCATGCGAACTCGCTCGTAAGCGACATCGACGCCGGCAAAGGCAGCATCGGCATCCTGGCCAAGGACCCCGCCTTCGCGAAGAAGCTCAACGACACGCTCACCCAGGCCAACACTCTGGTCACCAACATCAACGACGGCAAAGGCACCGTCGGCAAACTCATGACCGACGATACCGCCTACGCCAACCTGAACAAGCTGCTCACCGAGAGCACGTCGCTGGTCACCACCATCCGCCAGGATCCCAAGAAATACTTGACGATCCACATGAAAATCTTCTAGCTGCTCACCTCTAAATCCCTGCCGCGTCTGATATTTGCCGCCTCTAGTCGATTGTCGCCGGTGAAAGTGGCATAAACGCCGCGCAGCTTCTACAATAAGCGGAGCACTTGTATCCCCAGGAATTGCTCGCAACACAGAGAGCGCGCCGTCACTCGGCCGCTTGGCGAGGATTAAGGAAGCGCATGAAGTTGAGCAGGATTGGCCGGTTCTCAAAGGCCTTGGTAGCATCGGTAGCGGTTGTGTTGGGCATGTCGGCGTGCGGTGGCGGCACGATCGGTTTCATGTGGGTTCTGGGGACACAATATAACCAGATCGTCGGCTACAAGATCGACGACTTCACAGGCAACCTCACCCAGACTGTCAATTCGCCGTATTCCTCCGGCGGGGCGAACCCGGTGTCGATCGCAATCCGCGCCGGCGGCCGTTACGTCTACGTGGTCAACAAAGGGACCGGCGCCGGCGATGGCAAGATCTCCGCCTTCGCCGTCGGGGATGACGGCATCCTTACCTTCCAGGCGAATTACTTCTCCGCAGGAAACACCCCGATCTGGGCAGCCGCCGACGGCACCGGAAGCTACCTCTACGTGCTCGATGCCCAGGCTCCGGACTTCGCAACCACCGGCAACGGCGACATCACCGTCTTTGCCATCGACGGCAACACCGGCCGTCTTCAGCTCGTGCCCAATCAGTCGATCAAGACCCCCTCTGGCACACAGTTGACCTACTTTGAGGTCGGCAAGGCCCCCACCCAGCTCAAGTACGGCGGCGGCGCCTGCGTCTATGCCCTCGACTCGGGCGACCAGACCATCTTCCCCTACGGCATATCCGGCAGCGGTCAGCTCACCCTCTTCCCCAATTCCATCATTCAGACCCACACCGTCAACATGACCTCGATCAATGTCGCCGGAAGCAGCATCTACGTCACCGATGCAGGTTCGCCCCTGTCCTCCGGCGGCGCGATCATCCCCTACTCCGCCGGTTCAAATTGCTCGTTGAGCGTACAGGTCGACGGCCCGGTGGCCAATCTGCCGCTCACCTCCAATCCGGTCTACAGCCTTACCGACTCCAAGAACAAGTACCTGTATGTGGTAAATCAGTCGACCACCAACTCCAACAACGCAAACAGCTCGATCTCGGCGTTCACCATCGACCCGTCGAGTGGCAGGTTGCAGACGATTCCCAGCACGCAAAACCCGTATGCCACGGGAAATGGGCCGGTCTGCATGGTCGAAGATCCGTCGAACCAGTATGTGTATACGTCGAACAGCGCGTCCGGCAATATCACCGGCAAGAGGATCAATCAGGCCACGGGCGAACTTACCAACTTGACGCGCGGCTCCGTCTTTCCCGCGACTGGCCTGGTCACTTGCCTCGCTGTAAGCGGAAACGTCGATTAACCGCCGTAGTGTATCGAATGCAGGCGGGCAGGCGACACCTGCCTGCCGCCTCCCAGCGGATAGGCCGCGGAAACGATTTGCCCCGGAGCGATTGAAGCGAATGATGTGGAAACCGATGGGCCGTGCGGCCACGGCCTCGATCTTGTCTCTGGCGATGGTGCTCGGCGTCTCGTCGTGCAGCAATGACTACACCGTTGCCTACGTCTACATGACCACCGCAAAGACGCTCCCTCACGGGTTGCTCAACGCCTACCAGGTCGACTACCAGTCCGGATTCCTGCGCCCCCTCGCGGACTCGCCCGTCGACACTGGCGGTCGCAATACGGTAGGCCTCGTCGTCGCGCCCAGCAACCTCTTCCTCTATACCGTCAATCACGACGACTCCAGCGTCGTTGAGTTCGCCATCGGTACCGACGGCAAGCTCTACCCCGAGAACACCTACAACATCACAGGCAGCTTCGCCACCGCCGCCGCCATCGATGCCGCGGGCAAGTTCCTCTACGTCACCTTTACCTACCAGAACGGCCCCAACGGCCAGGAGTTCTACACCACCGCCAATCCTGGCCCCGGCGGCATCACGATCTTCCCCATCAACAAGGACAACACCCTCGGCACCCCCACCACGGTTAACCTCGGGCGGAATCCCATCGGCGTCGTCGCCAGCGCAGCCAACAACTTCGTCTACGTCATCGAACAGGACGCCGCGACCACCGCCAACCTCATCGGCTTCTCCGAGAACGCCTCCACCGGGGCTCTCACGCCGCTCCCCGGCGTCGCCATCAATGCCGGCAACGTCCCCTCCATCGGATTCACCACCGGAGGCGCCCCGAGCGGCATCCTCGAAGACAAGACAGCGACTCACCTCTACATCACCGACCTGAACCTCAACCAGGTAGCCGCCTACTCCGTGGGCGCCAATGGCGTTCCGGCCCTGATCGGCGCCACCCAGACCGACGCAGCCCCCATGGGGATGACGTTCGACCCCAGCGGCAAGTATCTTTATCTCGTGGCCAACACTGCCAACGTCATCGACGGATACACCTTCGGTTCGAACGGCCAACCCGTGCGTTCCACCGTCACCGCCAGCGCGGCTGCCGGAAACGGTCCAAACTGTGTCACCGCCATCGGGGCTCCCAACAGCGCCAACCCAACTCACGCTCTCTACCTCTATACGTCGAATTCATTGAGCAACAACGTCACCGCCGAGCAGATCAACCAGCAGAACGGCGGCCTGGAAGAGGTCCAGGGAACGCCCTTCGGCGGCAGCTCCCTGCCCAGTTGCATCGTCTCGGTGCCGGCCTTTCCGCTCCGAACACCGTAGGGCATAAAGTTTTTCCGTAGGCGGAACCACCGCCAGGATGAAGGAAGCGCATGAACTTGAATAACATCAGCCGCATCGCCAAAGCCTCGATCGTCTCCCTTGCGATCATGCTTGGCATGACGGCATGCACCCGGGACTACGTCGTCGCCTACGTCTACATGACCACCGCCAAGAGCAACCCCGGCGTCATCAACCAGTACGCCGTCGACTACGAGTCGGGTGCTCTCACCAAGATCGGCAGTCCCGTCGCCGCCGGCAACGACCCCGTCAACCTGATTGCCTCTCCCAGCGGGCTCTTTATCTACGTCCTCAACCGCCTCGACTCCAGCGTGCAGCAGTTCGCGGTCCAGGGCGATGGTTCGCTCCTCTCGAAGAGCACGTACAAGATCAACGGCTCCCTGCCCAACGCGGCCGCAATTGACGCCGCAGGCAAGTTCCTCTACGTCACCTTCACCTACCAGACCGGCTTCTCCACCTCTACCCCTGGCCCCGGCGGCGTCGCCATCTTCCCCATTAATGCCGATGGCTCGCTTGGCACTGTCTCCACCGTCAACGTTGGCAACAACCCCGTGGGCGTCACCGCCAGCCTCTTCAACCACTTTGTCTACGTCCTCGATCAGGAGTCCTCGCCCAACGCCAACATCCTGGGCTTCTCCGAGAACACCTCCACTGGCGCGCTCACCACGCTCCCCGGAACCACCATCACGACCGTGGCCGGCAAGACAGTCGCCACCGGATACGCCGCCGGCGTCGTTCCCAGCGCCCTCGCGATCGACCCCACCGCCCGCTTCGTCTACGCCACCGATCAGGCCGCCAACCAGCTCATCGGTTACATCGTCCAGGCCTCGGGCGCACTTGTCCCCATGGTCAACGGCCCCTTCGCAACCGGCCTGTTCCCCGTCAACCTCACCATCGATCCCCGCGGCAGACTCCTCTACGTCGTCAACTTCAATGCCGGCACGGTCCAGGGCTACGCCATCGACACCGCGACGGGAACCCCGTCGGGCGCGGTCGGCGCCTTTGCAACCGCCACCGACACCAATCCAATTGACGTCGCGATCGACCCCGCCCTCGGCATCTACCTGTACACCTCGAACAATGCCGGAAACAGCGTCTCCGGCTTCAAGCTGACTGCTGCGACGGGCGGCCTGATTGGCATTCAGAACTCGCCGTTCCTCGGCTCGGGAACCCCCACCGCCATAACCGTCGTGGCCAACGGCTCGCACGCCACCCAGCTCATCACCCCCTAGTTCCTCAATCCCTCCGGCTTCCACTAAAAAGCCCCGCGACCAGCGGGGCTTCTTCTTGCATTGCGCGGAGCCTCACGCTGCAAAGCGCTTCGCCCGCCGCAGGATCAAATTCCGCGCAGGCTGCTCCACCAAGTGCATCGCCACAAACGCCAGCACCAGCACCGCGACATACGAAATCCACGGATCGAGCGCCGCCACATGCAGCCGCTCCGGAAGCCGGTACAGACGGATCAGGTTCATCGCGTTGAAGTGCAGCAGATACAGGCAGAACGTCGTCTGGCCCAGAAGCACCAGAGGCTTCCACGCAAACACCGACGCAATCGCATGCTCGCCGCTCAGCCCAATCACCAGCGCACAGAACAGCGGCACCATCAGCCCACCATGCATCAGCACATAGGGCACATGGTCGACCGCCGTCGCGAAGAAGAGAAACAGTGCCACCAGGCTCGCCCCGGCGATCAGCATGCGCTGCCTCGATGTGATTGTCAGTGCCGCCTGAACTTTGCCCAGCGTCACCCCCGCGAGGAACGTGCAGACATACGACAGCGGCGTGTACTTCAGCGTACGCAGCCAGAACCCTCCGCTATAGCGGTTCGCCGGCCCCGGCAGATGGTCCGGATTCAGCCACACGTACATCGAATGCGGCACCAGTCCCAGCGCCCACACTCCCAGCAGCATCGCGATCAGCCGCCCCGTCGTCTTCGGCCAGGGCAGTTGGATCAGCCAGGGAAATACCCCATACAGCACCATCTCCGCCGAGAGCGTCCACGCCACCGTATTCCAGAACGTCGCCAGCACCGGATCCCAACCCTGCAACAACAGAGGCGTCAGCACCAGCCCGCTGAAGAACTGCCCATGCGACCGCACATGCCACTCCGCCTCCAGCATCTTGAACGAGATCGCCAGCGACAGCAGGTACACCGGATACAGCCGCGCAAATCGCGCCAGCCAGAAATCCTTCTTCACCAGCTTCTTCCCGCGATCCGCGTAGTTATACGACAGCACATACCCCGACAACAGGAAGAAGAAGCCCACAAACACGTAGGCGTTGTTGATCATCGGATACAGGTACCGCATATGCGGCGGCGTGAAGTGGAAGAAGACAATGTTCAGCGCCAGGATGGTCCGCGCCCCGGTCAGCGCAGGCAACTGCGGCTTGCGCGGAGCGGAAACCGTCCGCGCCTCCGTTGCAGCCGGTGCTTCGGGCGTTTCGGGCGTCTCGGGCGTTTCGGGCGTCTCGGGCTTAAGGACAGCGGCATTCACTCCTTCCATTAGAGGGAGTTCCGGTCCCGCGAGTTGTGGCCCCACCCTAAGGAGTCACCAGCGATCCCAGCGGCTCGCCCTGGATCACCCGCACGATATTCCCCGGCTCCTTCATGCTGAAGACCATCATCGGCATATTGTTGTCCCGGCACAGGGAAACCGCGGTCGTGTCCATCACCTTCAGATTCAACCGGATAATGTCCGAATACGAGATCTGTGGGAACTTCGTCGCGTCCGGGTCCTTCTTCGGATCGGCCGTATAGATCCCGTCCACCGAAGTTGCCTTCAACAGAATGTCCGCCTTGATCTCCATCGCCCGCAGCGACGCCGCCGTATCGGTCGAAAAGAACGGATTCCCCGTACCCGCGGCAAAGATCACGATGCGCCCCTTCTCCAGATGCCGGATCGCCCGCCTCCGGATATACGGCTCCGCCACCTGGTGCATCTCAATGGCGCTCATCACCCGGCAGAATAACCCCAGCTTCTCTACCGCGTCCTGCAGCGCAATCGCGTTGATTACGGTCGAGAGCATGCCCATGTGATCCGCGGCCACGCGGTCCATGTCGATCGCCTGCTGCGCCACCCCGCGAAAGAAATTTCCCCCGCCCACCACGATGCCGATCTCGCATCCCAGCGCATGGATCGCCGCAATCTCCGCAGCCACTTTATGAATAAAAATTGCGTCGATACCGAAACCGGTACCTGCAGCCAGCGCTTCACCCGAGAGCTTGAGGAGGACTCTTTTGTACATGTCAGAACTAAGTATCGCATGGGGCTGGCAGACGGAGCCACGACCCTAAATCCTCGCTAACGGAAAGGAAAGGGCCGGCCTGAACCAGACCGGCCCTCTCATCCGAAAGATGCGACCGCTATTTTTTGGTCTTCAGCACATTGCCCAGAGTCACGCCATCTGGCGCATTCACCCCAAGATCCTCCCGGCTCGACTTCACATCGATCTGCTTGTAACCCGACCCTTGCGTCGCCACCGTGGCCACGGCCATGCTGTTCAGCACCTCATAGAAACGGTTGAGCAACGGATCGAAAGTCGCCGGAGCATATTGCCCGTTGTAGAGCGCCTGCCCCTGCGTCGTCGAAGCCAGCAGGTCGAAGTCGGTCTGGCCGTCCAGTTGCCCTCCTTCAGTCCGGTTCTGCGGAGTCACCGGATCCATGTAGTAGAACGGGAACGGCATAATCCCCGCCCGCACCAGCAGAGCCGCGGCCGAGAGTACATCCGGATCATCCTGGTCGCCCCCCTGGAAGCTGTTATACCGGTTGATCCCGTCGGTAAACATCAATACCGCCCGCAGCGTATGCGGATCGGGATCGGGCCAGTGGTTCGCCAGGTCTTTCAGACACGCATACGGGCTGCCATTGTCGTTCTTCGACAGCGTCGTCTCCTGCGGCTCTTTCAGCGCGTCCCCCGCCACCTTGCGGTCGTAGGTAAACGTCTGCGTGATCTTCGCCTTGCCCTGCAACAGATAGCCCACCCCGATCGACACGTTCGGAGGCAGCCCGTTGAACAGTTTCTTCATGTCGTCGAACTGTTCATTCACCCCAAGCTGCTCCATCGAGTCCAGAAGCACCATCAGCTGCAGCTTGTAGTCTCCCTTCAGCACCGGCGTCCACCCGGTGATCTTGACCACCTTCCCGCCAATCTTCAGCTCAGCCACGTCGGACTGCACGATCGGCGTCGTAATGATCGCAACATGTTTCTCGCCCTTCTTCGTCTTCGCCGGCACCGGTCGCAGGACGACCAGCGTCGAATCCTGCGCAGCCGCCACGCCACCGCACATCGAAAACACCAGCACGACACTCGCGGCCGCAGCCAGCACACGGGCAAAGCAAGAGATACGCGGCTTCGCCGTCACCATAGGCTTCATCAACATTTCTGGGGTCATGGGAGGCTCTCCTGTAGCCCGTTCGTTGCTGTTAAGACGCTTGCGCGCAAGCATCGGATGCCATCCCAATATACCCAGCGCGCGATTCATATGGCAAACAAGTTCCTGATTGCAGTCCAGTCACACCCAACCCAACCCAACCCGAGTGATATAGTTCCCCGGTGAGCGGTGTCACCGAGCAGGTCGACCGAAAGCAGTCTCCGCCCCTGCCGAACCCCCAGCCGTCCGTGGCTCTTGCCTGCGTCGCAGCCTACCTCGCCGTCGTCCTTGGACTCTTCCTCGCCATCCTCTATCGCAACGGCGGCGTCTTCACCTACACCCTCGACGACCCCTACATCCACCTCGCGTTGGCCCAGAATTTAGCCCACGGACACTACGGCATCAACCCCGGAGAAGCCTCGTCGCCCTCCTCCAGCATCCTCTGGCCCTTCCTCCTCGTCCCCTTCGCCACGCATGCGTGGAACGTCTACGCCCCGCTCATCTGGAACATCGTCTTCTGCACCTTCGCCGCCTGGATGATCGGCCGCACCGTCGACCGCTGGAACTGGAAGACCTCCATCGGCCAATCCTTCTCCACCCGCTTCGCCCTCGCCGCGGCCCTCATGCTGGTCGCCAATCTCGCCGGCCTCACCTTCATCGGCATGGAGCACGGCCTCCAGGTCCTCCTCGCCATCGCATGCGCCGCAGGCCTGGCCGAGGCCTTCGCGGGACGCCCCATCCCATCCTGGTGCCTCGCAGCCGCGATCCTCGGCCCCATGGTCCGCTACGAGAACTTCGCCCTCGTCGCCGCTGTAGCCATCGCCCTCTGCGGCCAGAAACGCTATCGCGCAGCCACCCTCGTCGCCGTTCTCAGCCTCATCGGCCCGGCCCTCTTCTCGCTCTTCCTTGTCTCACGCGGACTCCCTGCCCTGCCCAGCTCCGTCCTCGTCAAGGCAAAGGTGTACACCTTCCACCACGGTCTCCTCGTCACCGGCATCGCCACCATCATGCGCTCCGTCACCTGGGGCATCGTCGAACCCGCATGGTGGGATCAACTCCTCGTCGCGATCCTCCTCATCACCCTCGCCTTCCGCGAGAAACCCAGCCCCGAAAAACCCGGCTCCCAAAAATTCATCCTCGCCGCCGCCTCCTTCGCCGCGCTCGCGCAGCTCATCATCGGCCGCTTCAACTGGTTCCACCGCTACGAGGTCTACGCCTTAATCTTCACCGTCCTCATCGCCGCCACCGCGCTCGTGGAATCCACACGCCTCCGCGCACGCTATCTCCTGCTTGGACTCCTCGCCCTCGCGTGGCCCTATGCCCTGGCCATCTACGACACGCCCGTCGCCGCAGCCAATGTCTACGAGCAGCAGTACCAGATGCACCGCTTCCTCGCCAACTTTCCCGGCCACGCCGTCGCCGTCAACGACCTCGGCCTGGTCAGCTACAACCGTCCCCCCGGCCTCTACGTCCTCGACCTCTGGGGCCTCGCCTCGCCCGAAGCCTCCCGCCGCATCGACAAGGACAACGCATGGCTCGACGCCATCACCCGCGCCCACAACGTCGGCCTCGTCATCTTCTATCCCGACTGGTACCCCGAAGGCGCCCCCGACGACTGGACCCCGCTCGCCACCCTCTGCGCCGGCAGCCGCCGCGTCTCCATCTCCCGCCGCTGCGTCGCCTTCTACAGCACCCCCCTGGGTGATCGGGACACCCTCGAATCGGAACTAGCCGCCTTCTCGCGCACCCTGCCCAGCACCGCCACAATGGTCCTTGGCAAAGACACATCCGATGACGACAACGAGCCATAACCCGGAAGATGATCCCAGGTGGCCCTTCTGCGTGGAGCCCCTGAACCAACTCGGAAGCCGCGAAGTCAAAGACGCCCGAGGAACCTCACCCCACCGTAGTCGCAGAAAGCTCTCTGCCAATCAAGCAACGCCCCAGGCCACTTCCCCCGCCAGAATTGACTGCATGCTATCGGCGACAACATGCTCGCGCGGCCACCACAGGATGAACTGCGTCCCCTCCCCGCGTTTCGACGTCACCCGCACACTCCCGCCATGCCGTGTCAGGATATGCTTCACCGTCCACAACCCCATGCCATTCCCCTGATCGCCCTTCGTACTCGCGCCAAACTGAAACAGCGTCTCCAGCACGTTCGCGTCGATCCCGCTTCCCTGGTCCGCCACCACGATCTCTACCCCATCCGCCTTGCCCGTGACCTCAACGCGAACTCGCGCCCCGGTCTGCGGCGTCGCCTCACACGCATTGCGCACGAGATTCAGCAACACCTGCCGCACCTCACCCCCGAACGCTTCCACCGTCACATCGCCCGAACTCACAACCTCATACTGAATCTGATGCCGCAGCAGCAGAGGCCCCACCAGAAACCGTACTGATTCAGCCGCCGCCGCCAGGTCCACACCCTCCGCCTCCGCCGATTGCCTGAAAAACGACAGTGTCGAGCGCGCAATATCGATCACCCGCGCCGCCTCATCCTCCGCCGTCTGCGCCAGCTCCACCACCTCGCTCGAAGCGCTCGCCGACGTACGCATCAGGTACAGCATGTTCTGGATCGCCTCCATCGGATTGTTGATCTCGTGCGCCAGTGCGGTCGACATCCGGCTCCAGTCCTCCAGCCGCTGCGCCGCCAGCAGGCTCTCCTGCATCTGCCTCTTCTCGAGCTCTGCATTGCCCAGCCGCGCCGCGTAGTCGTTGATCGCAAACCCAATCGTCGACACGCGCCGGATCAGCATCACGGCCACCCACGCCGACAGCACCGCCGTCACAATATTTGTTCCCGCATCCACCCAGAAGATCGGGACCCACGTCGTCACCACATCCATCAGGTGGGTCGACCCGCACGCCACGATAAACAGCGCAAACCCCACCACGAAGTAGGCCCAGTCCCGCGCAATCACCACCCGCGTCCGCTTCGCCAGCACCAGCAGAGTCGCACAGATGCTGACGTAGCTCAGAAATGTAATGGCATTGGTGACCACCATCGTCCAGATCAGCCGCGGCGCAGCAGCCCAGCACACCGCATGAGGCATGAGCGAAACGTGATCGAACATCGACAGAGCGCCCTCCGCAGGACCCCAAAGATCCTAACTAATATATCGCCGACTCATCCCAGAGGTCCGTCCGCTGTACGACACACGTGCCTGCATGGATACCCTCTGCCCAACCACGCTCTAGTTCGCGCAAACCCCGAAGACGCAAAAAGGCCCGGCAGGATTACCGGGCCCTCTTGATACGCTGACCTCAATCCTCAATCACGGTATGAACTATCGTCCAAGCTCTTGTTCGATTGCCTTCTGATAAACCCCTGCGTCAGGGAGATTCGTAGGCGATGTGAAGGCCGTGGCAACTTGATCGACGGTCGTAGTCAACTGACCACCGAGAACGAGGTCACGGTGCAGACCTTGACCAAGATCGGGTCCGAGATCATAGTGTCGAAAGGTCAAGGCACCAGGCTGAGGGGCATATTCCAGCAAATTGCCTCCGAGCCTGCCCGTAATTTTGCTGTACACGGGCGTGGGGCACACAAAGAACAGGCCTTTCTTGCAAAGTCGTTCCCGTCTCAGAACATGGCCTTTATAAATAAGTTGAGGCAGAATTCTTTTTGAGACATTCTCCCAATTCACGCCAGCTTCACTATAGCCATGAAAGGGCTGGCCGAATCAATAACCAATGAGCAGAATGCCCTTCAGAGGAAGTTGAAGTCGTCCGCTAACATAGAGCGTCTCAAGAAACTTCTCAACCTTGGCGAAATCGTCCGAACTGCGATACGTATTGCGAACCGCTATAGCGAGATGAAGAACATCATGCATCATGCACGCCTGGAAAATATCCTTAAGAAATTGATTGTTGTCTACGGCCCGGCCCGCCTCCACCTCAAGCACCCACCCCTTGCTCGCAGCATGAGCGTCGGCATTGAAGCACTTTAATATCTTGCCTTTTCGTCCAAAAAGCACCGGGACAACTATCTTGTCATCGGCGGACTTCCCTTTCTCAACTCGAAATCCGAGCTTTTCCAATCCTGGTCGAAGCCGCGCCATAACCTTGTCGCTGTGTTGGCTCAGAGATTTAGTTGAGTCGATGGCATCGGCGAACTCTTCGAAAAGCGTCACGATAGACCGCCCAAATTCCGGGGGCGGCGACGAATTGGGGAAATAAATCCAGTTGATCATCGTGGCTCACTCATCGAAGTCGCCAAATTGTCCTGTGTATCGGCATGAATGGCATATGGTGCGCGCGTCGCCGCCATATTCGCTTGTACCGTCTTCAGCATCGTCAGTTCCGTTGTCATATAGCACGACCATAACTGAAACTACGACCTCAAATGGCCCGTACGATCCGCACTCTGGGCAGCGCTTTCCCTCCAAACAATTGATATTGGGGTTGGTACTGGACTCACCAGCGTCTATCACTGCGAGGTCTCCTCCTTCGGCTTCACCCCTGATCATTGAATTCTGAATACCCCTACAATCTAACAAGCTATCCACCCCATCGGCGCGGAAATGGGCACCCTTGTGGATAACAGGGCATAAAACTTTCCCAAAAGTAAAAGCCCGGGCAATTCGCCCAGGCTCGATGTGCTTCAGAAGCCGTCCGTAAGCGCTACGCCTGCGGCTCGTCTGCTGCAATCTTCGTCTGGGCGACGGTCCAATCGGGGGCACCGACTTTGAACCGCGCAAATCTGCGTACCGAAATATTCTCGCCAAGCTTCGCCACCTTCGTAGCGATGATCTGCGCGATCGTCTGGGTCTGCTCCTTGATAAACGGCTGGTCGAGCAGGCAGACCTCCTCGTAGAACTTCGCCATCTTGCCTTCGAGGATCTTCTCGATCACCGCCGGCGGCTTGCCCGTCGCGGCGGCCTGCGAGCGATACACATCCTTCTCGCGGTCGAGATCGGCCTGCGTCACTTCATCCCGCCCAACAAACCGCGGATCGGTCGCCGCGATGTGCATCGCGATGTCGCGCAGCAGCTCTTGGAAGTCCTCCGTGCGCGCCACAAAGTCCGACTCGCAGTTCAGCTCCACCAGCACGCCGATCTTTCCGCCCGCGTGGATATACGTCCCCACAGCGCCCTCATTGGTCGTCCGGCTGGCCTTCTTTGCCGCCGACGCCATGCCGCGCTTGCGCAGCACCACGAACGCGTTCTCCATGTCGCCCTTGGCCTCCTGCAGCGCCTTCAGGCAGTCGCCCATCGGCGCGCCCGACTTCTCGCGCAAATCCTTCACCTGCTTGGCATCGATCTTCACTGCGGTCTCGGTAGTCATCATGTCCCTTTTCTTATTCGCTAAGTCCCTAGGCCCTAGGCCCTATTTTAAAACGCCACACGCAGAAAGAGCGTGGAGCGGATTCCCGGTCTCCACGCTCTCGTCTTGAGAAGAATGGAGTGTTACGCGCCGGACGCCGCGTGGACCGGCTCGGCCTCGGGCTCTTCCTCGGTCGCCGCAACCGGCGCCTTGCGAATATTCCCGCCCAGCACCGCTTCCAGATCGACATTGTCGTCCTCAGCCAGGTCGTCGGTCGAAGCCGCCGCGATCCCCGCCGACTCATGCACCTCAGCCGCCGCGCCGTCCAGCCCGTCCTCGCCCTCTTCGCCAACGTGCTCCGGCGAAACCTCCGCCTGCTGCACATCCGCAACCTCAGTCGCAAACGCCTTGTCTGAAACCATCTGCACGCCTTCGGCAGCAGAATCCGCAATCTTCGTCGTGAACAGGCGAATGGCGCGCAGCGCATCATCGTTGCCCGGAATCACGTAGTCCACCACGGTCGGATCGCAGTTCGTATCCACCACGGCCACAACCGGAATCCCCAGCTTGCGCGCCTCGGCGACCGCGATGGCCTCGTTGTTCGAGTCCACCACAAAGATCGCATCCGGCAGCCGCTTCATGCTCTTGATACCCGAAAGGTTCGTCGAAAGGTGCTTGCGCTCACGCTCCAGCTTGATGACTTCCTTCTTCGTCAGCAGCTCATACCGGCCGTCGGTGGACATGTCGTCCAGCTCCTGCAAGCGCTTCACCGACTTCTGGACGGTAACCCAATTGGTGAGCAGCCCGCCCAGCCAGCGCGAGTTGATGTACGGCATCCCGCAGCGGTTCGCCTCTTCGGCAATCGCATCCTGCGCCTGCCGCTTGGTGCCCACAAACAGCACCAGCTTGCCCGAGCTGGTCAGTTCGGTCACGAACTTCGACGCTTCCTTGAACATCTTCAGCGTCTTCTGCAGGTCGATAATGTAGATCCCGTTGCGCTCGCCGAAGATATACTCCTTCATCTTCGGGTTCCACCGCTTCGTCTGATGCCCGAAGTGGACGCCCGCTTCGAGCAGTTCCTTCATCGTGATATTTGCCATTCGATCTCCTTGGTAAAGGCAGCCGGCTTATCTCTCCGGTACCTGGATTAATCCCTTGCCGTAAAAGCGCGGAAGATTTAACTCCATCCCCCGGACCGTCTCCAGTCCGGGGGTGCTGCTCTTTGTCTCTTCAACCAGCAACCTGCAACTGGCAACCTGCAACTATCTCTTCGAGAACTGGAACCGTGCGCGAGCGCCCTTCTGCCCGTACTTCTTGCGTTCCTTGCCCCGCGAATCGCGCGTGACCAGACCCTCGGCCTTCAATGCCTTGCGCAACTCGGGGTTGAAGATCATCAGCGCGCGGGCAATCCCGAGCTTCACCGCATCGGCCTGCCCCATCACGCCGCCACCCTTGACGGTGGTGATCACATCGAACGTCTCGCCGATATCGGCGATCCCGAGCGAACGCTTTGCTGCCGCCCGCTGCTGCGCCGTCACAAAGTAAACGTCGCACTCTTTTTTGTTGACCGTAAACTTGCCGCTGCCGGGACGCAGAAACACACGCGCAATCGAACTCTTCCGCCGACCCGTTCCGTAGTACTGAACCAACTCCGCCATAACGCTCCTAAAATTTCCAAGCTGCTTGTCTTTACTAGGACCTAGTCCCTAGGCCCTAAACCCTGTCTCTTACGCCTTGCCTTCAAGCGCCTGCGGCTGCTGTGCCAGATGCGGATGATGCGGTCCCTTGTAGACCTTCAGCTTGGTCGCCATCTGCCGGCCCATCTTCGACTTCGGAAGCATTCCCTTGATCGACTGCTCCACGATCGCCTCGGGGCGACGCGCCAGCAGCTTCACAAACGACTCTTCGCGCAACCCGCCAGGAAAGCCCGTATACCGGCGATACAGCTTGGAATCGGCCTTCAGCCCGGTCAGCACAATTTTTTCGCAATTGACCACGATCACGTGGTCGCCCATGTCGATGTAGGGCGTGTAGAGCACATTGTTCTTGCCTGCCAGGATCGACGCAGCCTGCGTCGAAAGCCGGCCCAGCGTCTTGCCCGCGGCGTCCAGCACAAACCATTTGCGCTGAATATCTTTGCCGCTCGGAATCGTAGTGGTGTTATTCATAAAACTCGCTTACTCCCTGCTTCTGCCGTCTTCCCTATCAGCCCGGCGCACAACGGAAGAGATGACTGTTGCAAAAAAACGCTGGACAACAAACAGACCGCCAATTCAGCAACGGAATGCCAACTTGAGACCACACGAAACGGCAGCGTAGTCAGGACGGAGTTCAACTACACTCCTGCTCAAACGCGGAAAAAGCCGAACCGCCTGGGGTACGCGCAATGCCTTGTCAGTGGGTGCTTCAGGGCGGCTGTTACAAGCTGCTCCCGGTGAATCCACCACGGTTGTCCCATCCTGCTGCTCATCTGGGCATGACACACCGCAAACGTGCAGACGCGGGACTGCGCGAGCTTCCAGAATAGCCCAGACACCCCACCCAAGTCAACGAAAACGGGCGCAATCACGCAATATCTCCTTGGCATACAATCGCGCAGACCGCCAAACCCGCCGCCCCACCCCACCAGCCGCCGTCGCTCATTCACCGCCTAATGCTTCAACTGCTCCACACTCGGCTGCTCCCCAATCTTCGTCCGCAGCGACCTCAGCACAAACATAGACCGCCTCCGCCTCGGAGGAGGAGCATGTCCCGGCGTACTCACCGCATCCAACCGGTAAAGAATCAGCACATTCCGGTCCGGATCGTCGAACGCCGGTACCGTCGCCGCCCGCTCCAGCCGATACATCGGAGCCAGCGACTCCATCTTGTCGTCCTCCACCTCATTCCACGTCGCAAACCACCCCGGCTTGTACGCCGCAATCCGGTCCGGCAGGTTCATCGTCCCAAAGTCATCGCAGATCGACGGCAGCCCCGTCATCAGCGACAGGTCCGCCCCGCTGATCGACAGCACCATCTTCGAGTGCCCCGACCGCCTCGCCTCCTGCTCCACCACCCGATCGATCTCCGCCGCCGCCGCCACCCACGAATAATCCGGATGCAGCACGAACCCCACCGTCTGCCGCGCCGCCGTCCCCGCCGCAAAAACCAGCGCCGCCCCCAGAACTCCCGCCACCACCCGCATCAGCACCGCATCCACCGCGCGCCCCGGCTCCGCGGCCTTCACCGCCGCCACAAACAGCGGCTCCAGCACCATCACCACCAGCGCCGTCAGCGGAACCGCCAGCACCACGTAGTACCGAGGCTGCAGGTTCGCGTGATACGCCAGAAACGCGCCGTACCCCAGCACCCACAGCAGCATCGTCACCCGCATCGGATGCGCGCGCGCTCCCTTCGCAAACATCGTCACCACAGCCCCGGCCGTCGCGATCAGCGCCAGCGCAAACAGAGTCTTCCCAATCCATATCCCGTGGTAAACGGTGTCGTACAGCAGCCATCCCAGGCCACTCCACGTAAATCCGGTATACGCATTCGCATCGAAGAGATAACGATAGTCGAGCAGGTAATGCGGCCGCACCGCCAGACCGTAGTACGCACCCCACCCCGCTGCGCCAATGGCAGCCGCGGGTGCCGCCACGCGAAGCAACGCACGCCACCGATATCCCGTGGCCACCCAGAGTACCCACAAAATCGCCGGAAACAGAAATGCCGCCGTCGTCTTCGTCAGCACCATCACCGGCAACATCAACCCCAGCCCCACCATCCACCCAACCCAGCCCCGCCCCTCCGAAGCGGCAGCCTCGCCCGCCTTCGAAGCAACCAGCATCGCCGCCACGGTCAGCAGAATCAGCAGCGGCTCCAGAATCGCCATCCGCGAAAACGCAAAATAAAAAGGACTCACCGCCAGCAGCAACACCACCATCGCCGGCCCAAGCGAGCGTGAATTCCGGTCCTTACCCCCACCCCACCACCGCCGCAGAAGAAGATAACAACTCACCAGCGTCAGCCCAAACACCGTCACCGTCAACGCCCGAGCCGCCACCAGGCTCACGCCCGTCAATCGAAACAGCACCGCCAGAAGCATCGGCCAAACCGGCAGCGCAGCCCCCGGATTGAAATCCCCCGGAGCATCCCATCGCCCCGTCTGATACAGCCGGATCGCCCCATCCCCATACCAGCCCTCGTCGGTAAACTTCGACCAGTCCTTCCAGAACGAGTAGTTCGGAAAATCGGCCTTCAGATGCACAAAGTGCAGCCCCACAAAGATCGCCGCCACCCCCAGCAGCGCCACCTCCACCCATCGCATCCGCGAAGCCGCAACGCTTCCATCGTTCCCCGGCTCCGCGTGCTCTTCCGTTGAGGTCTTCGCCATATCCGCCATTTACTCTAGCAGCCTAAGCAGCGCCTGCCGCCTCGATCTGCAGCGGAGGCACCACACTCCCATCCTCCCGCACCTCCTGGCTCTCCACATAAAAGTGCCGCAGCTCCGCATTCCCGAAAGATGTCGTAATCGCCACATCCGCCGCGTCCCGCCCCGTCGCCATCAGCACCCGCCCCGGACGCGCCTGATTGTGCCGCGCATCCATCGTGTGCCATCTCCCATCCAGCCACACCTCGTACCACGCGCTGAAATCCCCCGCCCCCGTATAAGACCAGCGAATGTCGCCCAGATACCCCGTCACATAGCGCGCGGGAATATTCTGGCACCGCGACATCGTCACCGCCAGGTGCTGAAAGTCGCGGCACACCCCCACCCGTTCCGTAAACACATCCATCGCGGTCTTCGTCGGCCGCGCCATCTGGTAGTCGAACCGCACCTTCTCATGCACCCAGTCGCGAATCGCCGCCGCCCGCTCCCATCCCGGCTTCATCCAACCAAACAAGTCCTGCGCAATCGGTACAAACCGGTCCACCTCGCAGTACCGGCTGGGCAGCAAAAACTGCAACACCTCCGACGGCAGTTCCTCAACCGGAGCCTGCCGCGCGTTCACATTGACCGCCTCCGGCATTCCCTCCACGTCGATCGTGCTCGACCCGCTCAGCCGCACCAGCCCCGCTGGCGCAATAAACCGCGAACACCGGTTGCCAAAGCTATCGCGATACTCCTGGGTCCCGATCAGACGCCCATACCCCGGAGCAGCGGCCAGTCCCACCCCATCCTCCAGATGTTCGATCACCAGCACATTTCCCGTGCGCACATATCGCTCCAGCGATGGATGCAGATGCAGCATCGCCACCGTCGCAGTCGGATGCGCCAGATGAAACTGAATGTCGAACTCCGATTTGATAAGCATCCCCACCTCTTCCTCGAAGAAAAGTTACCGGCCCCGGATCTACCGACTTCAGATATGTTCCCGGTTTAGATGCAATTGCAATGGATATCAGCAGTCTATCCTCAACCGCGCTTCGCTGGGCAACCACCGCATCGGTCTGCAACAATGCGAGGAGCAATACTCATGCGAATCCTCCACATCATCGGGACCCTCGATCCCGCGGCCGGCGGCGTCACCGAAACCGTTCGCGTCCTCCTAGCCCACGGCCCCAGCGACTACACCAGCGAAGTCGTCACCCTCGACGACCCCGCCGCCCCCTTCCTCCACGACCTTCCCTTCCCCGTCCACGCCCTCGGCCCGCAGACCTCCACCTACGGCTACACAAAAAAACTCCTCCCCTGGCTCCGCGCCAACCGCGACCGCTTCGACGGCGTCCTCCTCCACGGCCTCTGGCAGTACACCAACCTCGCCGCATGGCGCGCCTTCCGCGGCCGCGTCCCTTACATGGTCTTCCCCCACGGCATGCTCGATCCCTACTTCAGGCACGCCTTCCCCGCGAAGCACCTCAAGAAGCTCCCCTACTGGCACCTCGTCGAGTACCGCGTCCTTCGCGACGCCAATCGCGTCCTCTTCACCTGCGAAGCCGAAGCGCAGCTCGCCAGACAAAGCTTCAAACGCCACCGCTGGACCTCGCACGTCGTGCCCTTCGGCACCGTCCCCCCCGCAAGCGATCCCAGCGCACAAAAAGAAGCCTTCTTCGCGCAAGCCCCCGAGCTGCACGGCAAGCGCTTCCTCCTCTTCCTCGGCCGCATCCATCCCAAAAAAGGCTGCGACCTCCTCCTCAACGCCTTCGCAAAACTAGCCACGCGCGACCCCTCCCTCCATCTCGTCATGGCCGGCCCCGACCCACAAAACTTGCGTGAGCAACTCATGCAACCCGCAGAAGCCGCCGGCGTAGCCCATCGCATCCACTGGCCCGGCATGACCCACGGCGACGCCAAGTGGGGCGCCTTCCACGCCTGCGAGGCCTTCATTCTCCCATCCCACCAGGAGAACTTCGGCATCGCCGTAGCCGAAGCCCTCGCCTGCGCCAAACCCGTCCTCCTCTCCGACAAGGTCAACATCGCACCCGACATCGCCGCCGACGGCGCAGGCCTCATACAACCCGACACCCTCGAAGGCACCACATGCCTCCTCGAATGCTGGATCGCCATGACCGAAGCCGAACGCCAGGCCATGTCCACCAAAGCCCTCGCCTGCTTCCACGCCCGCTACGACATGCGCGAAAACGCAAAGATCGTAGTCCGCCTCTTCGAAACCACCCCAAAAGAACGCTGAAGAAATTCGCCTGCTGCAAGCGGCACAAAGCCGGGTGCCCCATTCATGCGGCTTCATCGCATGAGTGGGCATTCCCCTGAGCGTAGCCGAAGGGGAACCGCTCCCGCCATCCTCAGAGCAGCCCCTCCCTACCCACCCACCAGCAACACCGGCTCCGCCTCACCCATCACCCGCGTCGCCATCTTCCGAAACAGAACCAGCAACAAAATCCCCGTCAAAATACTCGCCCCCGCATCCACGCCCAGCATTCCCGGCAATCCATGCTTCCCGTAAAAATGCCCATCGATGCGAGTCATATAGCTGATCGGCGCATTCGCGGTCGCCGTCAACAGCGCCATCTGCGTCGCCGCCAGCGGATTCCCCGGCCCCACAATCTCATACTCAAACGCCGAGAACGCCGTGTAATTGATCCCCTGGAAGAAGTTGTAAGCCAGCACTCCAAGCGCGTAGTACGCCAGCGTATGCGGCACCCAGATCAACGCAAGCGCCGCTGCCGCCCCGCCAAACCCCGCAACCACATACACCGTCCGCCGCGGATACCTCTGGCAGAACCAGATCCCCGCGCCACATCCCAGCGAACACACCACCGCGACATACGGCCCGTTGACCGCCGCAACCCAGCCCTCCGAAGCGCGAAAATCCCCGCCCAACGACGAAAAAAGATTCGTCATCGCGAAGCACGCCGCCGGCGAAAGAAAACACATCAGCCCAAACAGGCAACTCCGCGTCTTCGACACGCGATACAAGTCGCGAAAGAAGCTCCCAAAGACCTCCTTCGCTCCCCGCGTCGGCCGCGCCGGTACTCCGATGCGAAACAACATCAAGGTCGGCGCCAGCACCAGCAACCCCAGCACCGCTCCCGCCGCGGGAGCCGGCATCACATGCATCAACCGCACCGTCAGCCACGCAAACAACCCCGCCGCTCCAAGATTCGCAATATTGCTCGTCCCGCCCACCGCCGAGTAGTGTTTATCCTCGATCACATCCGGCAGCCAACCCTGCACCGCATTGCCGAAGATCACCGTAGCCGCGCACCCCAGCGTCAGAACCGCCGTAAACGCCGGCAGGCTCCCCGTCAGCAGCGTGCAGGTCCCCAGGCACACAGCCGAAATCGCCGCAAACACCAGCGCATACGTCCGCTTGGTGAACCCCACATCCAGAATCGGGCACAGCAGAAACGCCCAGAAGCTCGGCGAAAACCCGATAAACGAAATCTTCGAAATCTCGTCGACCGACACACCCTTCGCAGAGAGCAGAATCGGCATCGCCGTCGACACAAACCCGAAGTAAAACCCCAGCGGAGCCATCGCCAGACCCATCGCCCAAGGTGGTAGCTGCCGCCGCATCGAATCCCTCGCCCCTCCACCATATCCCAGCCCGAATCACACCAGCCAAAACAAAATGGGCGAGCCCGAAGGCCCGCCCGCTCTCCATCCAAACAAAAAACTACTTCGCCGCCGCAGTCTCCTGCACGCCAGCCTTCAGCGCAGCCGCCTTGTCGGTCGCCTCCCACGTGAAGTCCTTGCCTTCACGCCCGAAGTGCCCATACGCCGCGGTCGCCTTGTAGATCGGCCGCCGCAGATCGAGGCTTTCAATAATCCCCTTCGGCGTCAGCGAGAAGTTCGCCCGCACCAGAGCCTCCAGCTTGTCCTCATCCACCTTGCCCGTGCCAAAGGTGTCCACCAGCACGCTCACCGGGTCAGCCACGCCGATCGCATACGCCAGTTGCACCTCGCACCGGTCCGCAAGCCCGGCCGCGACGATATTCTTCGCCACATACCGCGCCATGTAAGCCGCCGAGCGGTCCACCTTGGTTGGGTCCTTGCCCGAGAACGCGCCGCCGCCATGCCGGCCCATCCCGCCATACGTATCGACGATAATCTTGCGCCCCGTCAGCCCGGTATCGCCCATCGGTCCGCCGATCACGAACCGCCCCGTCGGATTAATGTGATACTTCGTGTCCGCATCCAGCAACTCCGCCGGAATCACCGCCTGGATCACATGCTTCAGGATGTCGCCGCGCAGCTCATCGTTGCCCACATTCTCCGCGTGCTGCGTCGAGATCACCACCGCGTCCACCCGCACCGGCTTGAAGTTGGAGTCGTACTCCACCGTCACCTGGCTCTTGCCGTCCGGCCGCAGGTACGCCATCAGACCCGACTTGCGGACCTCCGACAGCTTCGCCGCCAGCTTGTGCGCCAGCGAGATCGGAGTCGGCATCAGCTCAGGCGTCTCGTTCGTCGCATACCCGAACATCATGCCCTGGTCGCCCGCGCCGCCCGTATCCACGCCCATCGCAATGTCGCCCGACTGCTTGTTGATCGTCGAGATCACCGCGCACGTATTCGAGTCGAACCCGTACAGCGCATTGTCGTACCCGATCGCCGCCACCGTCCCGCGCACCAGGCTCTGGAAATCCACATATGCGCGCGTCGTAATCTCGCCCGCAATCACCACCAGGCCGGTGCAGGTCAGCGTCTCGCAAGCCACGCGGCTGTAGGGATCCTGCGCCAGGCAGGCATCCAGAATCGCATCCGACACCTGGTCGGCAATCTTGTCCGGGTGCCCTTCGGTTACTGATTCACTGGTAAATAGAAAACGGTCGCGTTTCGCCAAAGTATGGTTCCTCCATTTGCCTCTGTTCGGGCCTGTACAACCCCTCTATTTTACCCTCTGCCCTCCGGGCCGGGCAAAACAGGGATGCCGTCCGGCGAGAACCAGCGCCTGAACCGCAAAATCCCGCATCGGATGGAACCGGCGGAAGATCGAACGGTCAAAACCGAACACACCTCAGCCACCGCCCTGATAGGAAAAATAAGACCGGCACCTGCCCAGGGTTGGACAGGCACCGGTCATTCGAAATCAGTTCGTTGAAGATAGTTCGTTGGAAGTTAGAACTGCAGCTTGCCGCCCACCTGCAGAATGCGTGGATCGCGCGAGCTGGTGACTTGGCCAAATGCAGCGCCACTGGTCGAGCTGGTTGCAGAGGTATTCACCGCAAGCCAGTTGGTGTGGTTCAGCACGTTATAAGCCTCCCCGCGCAGCGTGAACACCGATTCGCGCCACAGCCGGAAGTTGCGGAACACTCCAATGTCCACCTTGCTGAAGCCAGGCCCCTGGATCACGCCGCGCCGCTCGTTGCCCACCGTCAGGGCAGAGGGCGGCTGCGCGATAAAGGCAGTCGGGTTGAACCAGTTCAGACGCTGGTGCAGTTGCACCAGGCCATAACCGCTGTTCGGGTTCAGCACCTGGGTCGGACGCAGACTCGCAGCGCTGGTTCCGAGAATTCCCAGCCCTGCCGAGTCGTTTGCCAGGCCACCGTTCACCAGCGTCGAGTTATAAGCGCTGGTGACCCCGTGGTACTGGATGTTGCTGCCGCCCGACATGGTCGCCGTCAGAGGTAGGCCGGAGTTGACCGCCAAGATGCCCGAAAGCTCCCAGCCGCCAACCACATGGCCCACAAGGCCCTTCTGCGCCCGCATCCACGGCAGTTCCCACACGCCGTCGACCGTCAGCACGTTGTTGCGATCGTACTGGCTGCGCCCATACTCCGGCTCCAGGTTATAGCTGTTCTGCGGAGCGGAGCTGTAATCCGTCTGCGCGTTGGTCAGCGCCTTGCTCCATGTGTAGTTCACATCGATCAGGCTCTTCCCGCTGAACTTCTTCGTCGCCTTCACCTGCAGCGAGTTGTAGTTGGAGTTGAAGATCGTCTGCACCGTGTTGATCGCGTTGTAGCCCGGGAACGGACGAATCTGGTTCAGTGACGACTCGCACGCCGAACTGGTGAACGCCGAGCAGTTCGGAACGCCGAAGACATTGATGCTGCCGCTCGCCGTGATATCGCCGGCATTCGGATTGTTCGGGTCCACCGCAGTCGAAGAAACGCCGTTCGAGCCCGCGCCGAGAGGGCAGTTGGCGGTGACGGTTGAGCTGCAATAGGGGCCAAGATTGATCGGACGATAGCCGGATCCGTTGTACGAGATCCCCTTCTGCGCAAACAAGCCAGGCTGAGCCTCATTGATGTCGACCACGCCCTGCAAGTGCGTGCCATGGTCCCCGAAGTAGCCCACGTCCAGCATCAAGCTCGACGTGATCGCCCGCTGTATATCGAACGAGAACTGCTGCGTATACGGAGTCTGGTAGATCACCGGCGAACCGCGCAGCGAGGGAGGCGTCAGGTTGGCCACGGGAGCGTTGCCGCCCGCGTTATCCAGCCGCGCAGCCGGGAAAGTGGCAGTCGTCACAAACGGAATGTTGTTGAAGATCGACTGCTCATAGATGCTCACCTGCGAGTCGTCATACGCGATCCCGTAGCCGCCCCGAATCGTGCTCTTGCCGTCCCCGAACAGGTCCAGCGCGAAGCCCACGCGAGGCGCCCAGTCGCGCTTCTCCGCGTGCCCAACCTCAAGCCCGAACGGAGAGCCGTGGATGGAAGGCGACGGAGCGGCAGCCGGCCCATTGAATGCCGGGACAGCCACCGGCCGCCCCATGATGATCCCATTCAAAGGATCCGCGATCGAGTTCGCGGCATAGTTGTTCAACCCATTCGTATTCAGACAGTCGGTGGTCGTGTTGGTCACCGTCGTCCCAACCGTATTCGAAGTCGTCTGCCCAGCAGTGGTGCAAAGCTGCCCATTGCTGTCGATCGTCTCCTGGTTCGCCGTTGTGAACGTGGAAGGGCTGAAGTTCGTCAGTTGGTTGTTCACGTCGTAAGGCTGGCCGAAGTAGCTGTAGCGCACCCCGAGGTTGATGGTCAGCCGCCGCGTCGCTCTCCAGTCGTCCTGCGCGAACAGTTCGATCATGTTTTCGTTCACGTTCGCATTCGCCGCAATCGAGCCCTGCGTGAAGCCATTGTTCGTGCCGCCGCTCGCATTGCCGATCAGGAAGTTCGCGAACGCGGACTGATAGGCCGAGGCCGTCGTGGCTCCTGCCGGCAGTTGTGCCGCCGTCGGTACCGCCGCCGGCCCGAACTGAAACACGCCCTGCGGGTACGGAGCGCCATTGCCCAGCGCATTCTCCAGCTTCTGGTAGTGGTTATAGGTCAGACCTGCCTTGAAGGTGTGCTGCCCAATCGTCTTGGTAATGTCTCCGAATCCATTGTAGTTTCGGTTGTAGTCGCGATAGATACCCGCATCCGAGATGCCTGTCGGCACCGTTCCGCTTGTACCGTTACCTGCGGCGAAGGTGATGCTCGGCACAATGCCCAGCGTCGAAGCATAAGGAAGCACCTGGCCCGAGGCGATGCTCGTGGTGTTCTTCGCGTCGACGGCAGTCGAGGCAGTCCCGATCGGGTCGCTGAGCACACCGCCCGAGCTATAGGCAAATCCCATATCGAGCAGCATCGTCGGATGCACCGCAATCGTAATGTGCCCAAGGTGCTGCGTCCCCGGCGCGGTCGTCGAGGTCGTCTGCACGCCCGGCATGCCGCCGCCGACAAACAACCCTCCAGCCTCCTGCGAGGGCAGGCTGTCATGCAGGTACCGGTAGAAGAGGTTCACCCGCGTCCCGACCGCCTGGTCGATACGCGCAAACTCCTGGGTATCGTTGAAGACGTTGCGCGCGTTGTAGTTCAACGCGTGAACATCCTGCCCCACGCCCGGGTTCGGATAAGCCACCTTCGGGTTCGCGCCGGTTCCGTAGATATTGTTGACGTACGCCTGCGCCGTCGGCGAGAGCGCCGTGATCTGCGTCGCATAGCTGTTGCACACGCCGGTGGCCAGCGTGAAGCTGCTGGGGCTCGCGCAAACCGCGGCGGTGCCGAAGTTGCCCGCGCGCTCCGCCTGGGTGGGAACCTCCACCGTCGTGAGCGCGTAGTTGATTACCCGCCGGAACTCCTGCGAATAGAAGAAGAAGGTCTTGTCCCTGCCGTTGTAAAAATGCGGGATCACTACCGGCCCGCCCAGCGCGAATCCGAAGTCGTTATAGCGCAGCAGGGGACGCGCAACATTTTTTAGGTTGCTGAAGTAGTTGTTCGCGTTGAACTTGTCGTTGCGGAAGAACTCATACGCCGTGCCGTGCAGGGCGTTCGTTCCCGACCGCGTCACCACGTTCACCTGTCCGCTCGAGCTGCGCCCGTACTCCGCCAGATACGTGCCGCGCAGCGTTACAAACTGCGAGATCGCGTCCACGCTCGGATACGACAGAAGCGTCAAGTTCGCGCCGCGGTCCACATTGTCCGCGCCATCGATCGTCCAGTTGTTGGCCGTCGCGCGCTGGCCGTTCACCGAGAACGCAACCTGCGCCGAAGTCCCGGCGGGAAGCGACACGCCGATATACAACTGGTCCGAAGCTCCCCCGTACACCACACCCGGCTGCAAGGTCAGGAGCTGCTCGTAGTTCCTGTTGTTCAGCACCAGCTCGCGAACCTGCGTGCCCGTGATCAGGCCTTCGCTCATCCCGTTTTCCAGGTTCAGCGCGGCCGTATCGGCAACCACGTTCACCGTCTCCGTCGCGGCGCCGACCACCAGCTTCTGATCCACCTTCAACTGGTCATGAGCATTCACGACCAGGCCTGTCACCGTTCCCGTTTTGAAGCCCTTCATCGCGATCGACACTGAGTAGTTGCCCAGCGGAAGAGAACTCGCGGAATAAAAACCAGCCTTGTCCGTCTTCAAGGTCCGGATCACATGGTTCTGATCGGTGTTCGTCAGCGTCACGGCAGCGCCGTTCACGGTCGCTCCGGTCGGATCCTGAATCGTTCCGCTGATGCTTCCCGACTCCTCCTGCCCATGGGCCAGCACCGAACCCATCATCACAAGCACAACCCACACCGCACCGCGGACCCAGCGTCTAGACAGCGTCATCATCATCTCCTGAAGAACTTACACACATACGACGGGCTTTGCCGGCCTTATGATCTGCGTTTAAACCTTGTTGCCCGCCGCTCATCGGCACACAGAGGCCGAAGAAACGGTCATGCCTTTGAATGCAATTCGCGGTGTCGGAAAAATATCCCAGCGCGCGGTTACAAACAATTTCAATCGAGGAAACAGTAAATTACCTCGGAGGCGCATTGTCAACCCAAGACTTTAAGCTCCGCAAAACTCGGTGCCGTGGAAAAACAGCCCGATGCGTCGCCAGGCGCCATCCGCACCACCCCGCAAGACCGAAACCAGCCAGCACCGCAATGGCCAAAGCCCACCGCAACCGCCTCCGCCGTCGAGGAATCCTCCGGCTATTCTTCACATTTTCCGCAAAAGTCACCCACTCCGTCTCGGCGGTGTCCCGAACCCCGCTCTCCCGGCAGCTCTCCTCGAACCGCTTCATCCAGGAGCCTTCCTCCAGCCCCAGAGCGCTCAGATAACTCCGCACAAATCCCCGCCGGAAGACCCCGCCCGGCAGCTCGCGAAACGCTCCTGCCTCCAGCGCGTGGATATGACGCATCGGCACCTTGGTCGCATTGCAGATCGTCTCGACAGCCACGCCCCGTACTTCGCGCTCCCGTCGCAACTCCTCGCCGAATGCCGCCACTCCGCCCTCTCGTGCCATCGCTTTCTCGCCCGAACTCACCCTTCAGTCCGCTTCAAAGTCCGCTTCGCTCCATACGATAAGCGATTGCTGCTCCTTAAATCAAAGAAAATTGCCCCTTTCCACCCCTCCGAACCTCTCTCGCCCCCCTCTCTGCCGCATGTCTGGCGCATGTCTGCCCCAGCACCGCGCAAATGCTACCGTAGAACTGTGCCTCCAGGAAATCCATCGCAGAATCCCGCCCCCTCCCTGCCGGTCGGAACACAGCCCAGCCCCTTGGAATCCAGAAAAATCGAATCCAGAAAAGAGACCCTCCTCGCCGCGGTCTTCATCTTCTACTCCTCAGTCTCCTTCTTCCTGATTGAGTACGACCGCATGCGCCCCTGGGGAGCCGGCACAGCAGCCTGGCTCCAGGACAAGTTCAACGGAACATTATCCGAGGGAGATCAATACCGCATCGGGATCCCATACCTGGCGCGTTTTCTGGAGATCCACGCCCACCTCAAGATCATCCAGTCCGTTCCCCTCATCGAGTTTATCGCCTACGCCCTTGCCCTCACCCTGCTTTACCTCCAGCTAAGATCCTCGCCTCGCCTCCAGGCAGCAAACCCCGCCTCCCGGATGCTCGCTCTGGGCTTCTTTTTTGCCGCAGTCCAGCTCCCCGTCCTGTGGATCTTCCCTTGGGAAAGGTTAGAGACCCTCCCCACTGCCTTCTACCTCTCCGCGATCGTCCTCTTGGTCGTGCGTCGAGGCCGAACCCCGTTTGCCCTCGTATGTCTTGCGACGATCCTGCTCTCCTTCGCCCAGGCACTGATGCGAAGCGACGCAACCGTCATCTCGGGCCTTGCCATCCTCATCATCGCCGCATTCAACGTTCCTCTGCCACGCCCGCGCCTCTTGACCGCGATTCTGGGGCTCCTGTGCTGTGCCGTCGGAGGAGGCACCCAGTTTTACCTCCAACACGTCGCATTCCCCATCGTCACTCATACCCAGACCCCGGCGACCTTCCAGTTGCTCGCAAACTTGAACGTGCTGAAAACGCCGTGGCACCTCCCCATCTTTTTCACTTCGATTCTTCCCTTCCTCTTCACCCTGTATCTCCTTCGCCGCCACCGCCTCTCCCTCGAATCTTCCGATAAGCTGGTGCTCCTGATCTCGATCCTCTATCTCGGAATGTGGTTTACCCTGGGCCTGGCCAACGAAGTCCGCATCTTTGTTCCCTATCTCTTCCTCGCATCCCCCACCATCGCAAAGCTCTGGACCGCCTTCCTGTTTCAAGACGCGCTGGGGACCGGAACCGGGCTCTCCGAGCCGTTCCAATAAGCTTCCCTCTGGTAAAGTTAGGGCAAGCGCCGTGCGCATCCCCTTCCCAGAACGCTTTCCAATCGACCGCGTCGCCGTGTTCGGTGTCCTGCTCGTTCTGATTCAGCAGGTGGAAGGCACCAAACTCTACTTCAGCGTCGGCTGCATCGCATTTATCCTGCTGGCCGCACTCGCCTTCAACACCGGGGGAGGCCTTTCCCGGACCTCGGGTGCCTATGTCTTCTTCTACTCCTTCCTGGTCGTCATCGTTGGGCTCTGCTACAAGGCTCTTCTCGGAGAGCCCGCGGATTCCAATCTTAGCGATCCGAAGACCACCATCGAAGTCTACGTAGGCGGCATGGCCGCTATGCTCGCCGCCGTCACCGCCAGCCGCCATCTCTCGCGAAAGACCACCTTGCTGCGCAACATGCTGCGCGAGTCCGATTTGTACCGCGCCTCCATCGGATGTATCGTCTTCGCCATCGCAGGGCCATATCTGATCTATATGCTCGGCCCCAGCGGCGTAAAGCTCAACAGCGCCTTCAACCAGTTGAATAACCTCCTCCCCCTCGGCATCATCATTGGCATCTTTTACGAGATCCGCCGAAGCGGCGGCACACGCAGCATCAATCTTCCCGTGGCGTTGGCCATAATCTATACCTTCTTCTTTTTCGGCATCCTCGGATTCTCCAAACAAGGCCTGTTGACACCCCTCCTTTGCTGGATTCTTCCTGTCTGCGCTTTGCGGTTTCGGGTCACAGCCCTTCAGGTCGCCTCCTGCTTCCTCGGTCTATTCATCATCTTCCAGTATCTTGTCCCCTACGCCCAGTACGGACGCCGTTTTATTGCCGGAAATATGCCCTTGAGCCGGAAGGTGGAGGTCTCGCTGCGACTCCTCTCCCATCCCGATGAAACTCGCCGTCTCTACAACGAGTCCCAACTAGACAATGGTGTTGGAACCGGTTACTACAACACCCCCCAGGGCTTCTGGGACCGCCTCACCTTCATTGCAGTCGACGACAGCCTGGTCAACATCACCGATCAGGGAAATGTCTTCGGATACACCCCAATCATCGCGGCAGCCATTAATGTCGTCCCCCATGTCATCCTGCCAGACAAGCCGATCATGAACTTCGGAAATGTCTACCAGCACGCGATCGGTGGGCTTCCCCCCGAAGACACCACCACCGGCATCTCCTTCAGTCCAACCGCCGAGGCCTACCACATGGGGAAATGGGTGGGCATCCTCGTCGTCGCGCCCCTTATCTGGGGTCTGGTCTTCATCGTCTTCGACTCGACCTTCGGGGATCTCCGCACGACGCCGTGGGGCCTGCTGGTCCTCATCGGCGTTAGCCACACCGCGCCTGAAGGAGCCCTCACCGGAGCGATTTACTTCCTCACCTACGAACTGGCTGCGTTTCTCTTCTGCGTATTCTTCGCAACCTGGGTTGCGCCCAGCGTCGCCTCTCTCGTCCTCGGGCGGGATCGCGGAAAACTACCTCCTAAACCCTCCTTCCAGCCCGCTCTCAACCCGCGCATCCCCCAATAACCGCCCTCCCAGGCCCATTCAATACCTGCTAGCGTAAAACCCAGGCGGAGAGACACACAGAAATGACCGGCACCCAAACTCTGATAGCCCGCGGCGTATTGGGAGTAGTCGCCGCCGCATCCGCCTTCCTCGCAGTGTCGATCCCGCGATTCCAGGCCGGAACCGCGCGCACCTTCAATCGCTGCGCCATGGCCGTCTTCGCCATCACCCGTCTCGGAATCTATCTCGCCACCTACTTCCTCCTGCACATCGCCCCCCGCGGAGACATCCCCTCCTACTACCTCACCGAAGCCCAGTCGGCCCTCCTCGGACAGCTCCCCTACCGCGACTTTCCCAGCAGCTACGCCCCCATGCATCCCTACCTCGACGGCCTCGTCATCTTCTTCTGGAGATCGTCGCTCCCCATCATCCTCTTCGCCATCCTCGCCGAAGCGCTCCTCCTCTGGGTATGGCTCCCGCTTGGACGCATCTTCCTGTCGGAGCGCCGCGTCCGCATCGCAACCATCCTCTATCTCGCCAGCCCGCTCAGCCTGCAATTCGTCGCCATCGATGGCCAGGACAACGTCATCATCGCCCTTCTCGTGGCCCTCGCGATCCTTCTGCTGATCCGAAAGCGCGAAGCCTTCTCCGGAATCGCGGTCGCCGCAGCCATCGTCTTCATCAAATTCCTTCCTCTGCTCTTCATCCCACCCTTCTTCTCCGCCGCCCGGCAGCGCATGCGCTGGCTCCTCGGCTGCGCGGTCACGCTGCTCGTTGGATATGGCGTCTTCGCCTGCCTGCACCTGCCTCTTCTCTCCCCCCTGCTCGGCGAAGGGCACATCGTCACCGCAGGCAATCTCCCCTACGTCGTCGAATCCGTCCTCGGCATCGCTCTCCCTCACGCGGCCTCCGACGGCCTCCTCGTTCTGCTCCTCCTTCTGCTCTTCGCCGTAGTCGCGCGCGCAATGCGTGGCGCAGATTTGCCCGCCCGCATGCGCATCGTCACCTTTGCCACCGCCGCCATCACCCTGACCCTCCTGATCTTCGCCAAAAAAAGCTGGCCGCCCTATCTCCTCCTCGCACTCTTCCCCATCTGCCTCAGCTTTACCGAACGCGCGTACTTCAAACTCCGCGTCGCCGCCTTCTGCCTCTTCAGCGTCGTCGCCCTGGTCGAACACAGTCTCTGGTCCAGCATCCTCGCTCAGGCGCTCGCCCCCGACTTCCACAATGCCATCAGAGCCGCACAGCCCACCGCCCTCCTCCTGCTCCTGCTCGAACTTCTCCTAATCGCCGGATACATCTGGCTCCTCTACGAAGCCCTCCACCAGATCCTCACCGCCCAGAATCCCCAGGCTCCCCAGCCCCGCGAACTGGCCGAATAAGCCAAGCGATAGAATCGGAATAGACCTTGAACCACCAGACGCAACTTCCCTGAACGATCCGGAGTGCAGCCTCCTCGCCTCACAAGCGAAGATACCTGCATGAGATCCCATCCAATGCCCCAGCTCAAGCCCCAGCCCCCACACAAGCCCCACCGGAAAATCGCAGCCGCCCCCAGCCTCTTCCCCGGCCGGCAGTGGCAGCAGGTCCTCGAGCGTGACGCCTCCGCCGACGGCCAGTTCGTCTACGCAGTCAAATCCACCAAAGTCTACTGCCGCCCCAGTTGCCCCAGCCGCCGCCCCACCCGTAAGAACGTCGCCTTCTTCCCCACTCCCGCCGCCGCCGAAGCCGCAGGCTACCGCTCCTGCAAACGCTGCGAGCCCGACCTCGCCACCCCGCGCCCCGACCCCCAGGCTGCCGTCATCGCCGCCGCCACCAACTACCTCACCGAGCACGCCGCCGAACGCACCAGACTCACCGACCTCGCCGCAGCCACCGGCGTCGGCCGCCTCACCCTCCTCCGCGGCTTCCGTCGCGTCCTCGGCGTCAGTCCCGGCGAGTTCGCCAAAGCCCAGCGCGTCGCCCGCTTCAAAGACGCCCTTCGCCCCGAAACCCCACGCCCCGCGACTCACCCCGCCAGGCAACCCACCTTCGACCGCAAGCAAGCCGCGGCCAAACCCGCTCCAAAACGCATCACCGACGCCATCTACGAAGCCGGCTTCAGCTCCTCCAGCCGCCTGTACGAAAACAGCACCCCCGCCCTCGGCATGACCCCACGCACCATGCGCGAAGGCGGAGCCGGCCTAGTCATCCGCTACGCCACCGCCGCCAGCCCCCTGGGCCGCATGCTCGTCGCCGCCACCCCATCCGGCATCTGCGCCATCGCCTTCGGCAGCACCGATGCCGAGCTCGTCGCCGACCTCCGCCAGCGCTTCCACAAAGCCCAGCTCACCCCCGCCAAGGGCAACACCGGCTGGCTCGCAGAAGCCGTAGCCTTCGTCGCCAGCCAGACCACCGAGCACCCTCTCGCCGCCACCTTCCCCCTCGACGTCCGCGCCACTGCCTTCCAGCAGCGCGTCTGGAAGGCCCTCCAACAGATCCCCCGCGGCGAAACCCGCACCTACGCCGAGGTCGCCCGCGAGCTCGGCAAGCCCACCGCCGCCCGCGCCGTAGCCGCAGCCTGCGGCCAAAACCCCATCGCCCTCGCCGTCCCCTGCCACCGCGTCGTAGGCGCCAACGGCGCCCTCACCGGCTACCGCTGGGGCATAGACCGCAAACGCCGCCTCCTCGCCGCCGAAGCCACACACTAGCTATTCCTGCTGCCATAGATAAATCGTCATCCTGAGCGAAGCGCAGCGAAGTCGAAGGACCTGCGGTTGTTTATCATTCCGTTGTTCCACGTGGCGTTGCCTTTGCACTTGCACTTGGCGTTGCACTTGCCCTTGCACTTGCCTTTGCACTTGCCTTTGCACTTGCCTTTGCACTTGCCTTTGCACTTGCCTTTGCACTTGCCTTTGCACTTGCACTTGCACTTGCCTTTGCACTTGCCTTTGCACTTGCCTTTGCACTTGCACTTGCCTTTGCACTTGCCTTTGCACTTGCCTTTGCAC
>OLLV01000325.1_pt1 | contig 61682 bp, 46 predicted proteins | sample 1604641 | NCBI WGS metagenome assembly OLLV01 (sample SAMEA104055725, study PRJEB20765) | soil metagenome | biome: Arctic tundra; feature: Polygonal ground; material: soil | place: USA | collected 2011-09 | depth 0-0.5 m
CCCCGCCACCAGCCCCAGCACCGCGAACTCGATCGAAAAGATCGTCGCAATCCGTCTCCGCGTCGCGCCCAGCGTCTTCAGCACCACCACCTCGCGAGTGCGCCGGTACTTCGTCCCCGCAATCGAAGACGCCAGAATCACAATGCCGGCGAAGATCGAAAATGCCGCCAGGAACTGGATCACATACGTAATCTGGATCACCACCGCGCGAACCGTCTCCAGCGCCTGCGCCACATTGATCACCGTCACCGTCGGATACGCCAGATAGAGCGCCCGCTGCAACCCGGCCACCTTCGCCGGGTCCACATGGATCCCGCCGTACCACACCATCGGAAGCCCCTTCAGCGCCACCTGCGGAAACGTGATCTCCCCGCGCGAGTAGGCATGTTGCCCATCGGACTTCGTAATCGCCACCACAGTCGCGTTGATCTGCTCATCCTGCGCCGCAAACGTAATCGTCGACCCGACATGCACGCCCAGCCGCGTCGCCTGCCCCTGCGAGATCGCCACCTCCGGCTTCGTCTCACCCGCCGCCCACCACGCGCCGTCCACAACCTTCGTCCCCGGAGGCGCCGCATCCGCCCACGTCACATTGATCGACCGCAGCGCCCTCCGCGGGAAATTCTTCAGCTTCAAATCCGCCGCCGCCACACCATCGACAGCCTCGATCCGCGACGACACCACCGGCACCAGTTCCGGCTCCGCCGTCACTCCCGGCTGGGCCTTCAGCAGCGCGCGCATCCCCGCAATCTCCGGGTTCGCAATGTCGATCAGAAACACATTCGGCAAATTCGGCGCAGACGAGATATGCAACTCACTCACCACAGCCTGCTGCACCAGGTACACCGTCATGATCTGCATCACGCCCATGCCCAGCGCCGCCAGCAGCGCCGCCGAAGGATTTCCCGGTCGGTACAGGTTCGCCAGCCCATGCCGCAACGCGGAGGGCAGATGCAGCCGCGTCCGGTTGAGGAAGAACTTCAACCCAGCAAGCACCGCAGCCGACGCCCCCAGAAGCACCAACAGCACCAGAACCAGCCCAACAGAAAATACCCTGCCCACGGTAGTCGAGTCGGACAGCATCGTCGCAATCACCGCCAGCCCGCTCAGAATCGCAACGAACGAGACGAGCTGCATCGGATTCTTCTTCGCGGTCCTCCACAACCAGGGCCCAAACGCCGCGCCACCAAGCTCGCACACTGCCAGCAGCGCAAACTCAAGCGTATGGCCGGGCCACTTCCTCCGGAAAAACGCGCCCTCGATCAGCACAGCAATCGACGCCGGCACAACCCAGGGAAGCCGCCGCGCAACACGCTTCCAAAAGCCCACCGCATCCGCCGGTCCTTCGGATTCGGTATCCCGCCGCAGGATCAGGATCGGCCGCACGCCGCGAATGTCCAGCAACGGCGGAAGCGTAAACAACAACGTCGTCAACACGCCGGCGCCAAGCCCTGCAAACACTGCACGGAGCGACACATGCATCTCGGTTTGAATATTGATCAGCTTGCCCAGCACCAGAGGAAAGGCCATCTGCACGGCAACCCCGCACAGAACACCCAATACGCCTCCCACAAGTCCCAGCAGCAGCGTCTGCAGCAGGTAGATCTTCATGATCTGCTCGCTCCGCGCGCCCAGCGACTTCATGATCGCAATCGTATCCAGCCGCTGTTGCAGATGCGCGCGCATCGCCATCGCGACGCCAACCGCACCCAGCACCAGGGCCACAAGGCTCATCAGCGAGAGCAGGCTCGTTGCCTCGTCCAGCCCCTGCGTCAGCGCAGGATTCGTCTCGCGATAGTCCGTCAGTTGCGCTTCGGGCAGCAGCTTCTCCAGCCGCGTCTTCAAGTCCGCAACCGCGCTGTCCGAGATCGGCCGGCCATCCGCCGGCGCAGGCACCTTGAACAGCACACGCTCCGTCGCCCGGCTTCCCGGAGCGAGCAGCCCAGTCGTCTCCAGCGCATCGCGCGTCATCAACACGCGCGGCCCAGCGGAAAAGCCGCCCGAAAGCCGGTCCGGCTCGTTCACCACCGTCGCAACAATGCGAAACAACTGCCCGCCGAGCTTCAGGTCGTCGCCCACATGCAGCCCAAGCCGCAACAGCAGATCGTCGCCTACAGCAACCGAATGCGGCCCCAGCGCAGCCTTCAACCCGCTTGCGGGTTGCAGCTCCACCTCGCCATAGAACGGGTACATCGCCGGATCGATGGCCTTCACCGACACCAGCAGCGGGTCCGGGGACTTTGGCGACGAGGCCATCGACATCATCTCCGTCACCGTCGTCGTCTCCACGCCGCTCGCGCGAATCTCGTCCAGCCGCTTGCGCTCGTCCGGCGTAGGCTGCTGGAACATCCGCGCCGACAGGTCGCCCGCCATGATCGATCGCGCGCGATCCAGCAGCGTCGCCCGGAACGAAGCCGAGAACCCGCGCACCCCACTCAGCGCCGCAACTCCAATTGCCACGGAAAGGATTACAAATAAAAACTTGCCCCGCGAAGACCGCATCTCCCGCGAAGCGATCTTCGCCGCCGAACCCCAACTGAGCGCGCTCGCCATCGCTAGGCGCCCACAGTCATTCCAGCCGGCGCCTGCCGGTCGGGATTCAGCTCATCCGAAACAATCAGTCCATCGCTCAGCACAATCCTTCGGTCCGCATAAGTCGCCAGCAGCGGATCATGCGTCACCAGCACAAGCGTCGTTCCCTCGACGCGATTCAACTCCAGAAGGAGCTGCAGAACATGCGAACCGTTCGTCGTATCGAGATTTCCAGTCGGCTCGTCCGCCAGCACGATCGGCGGATGCAGCACAAACGCACGCGCCAGCGCCACGCGCTGCTGCTCGCCGCCCGAAAGCTGGACGGGATAATGATGCATCCTGTCCCCGAGCCCCACGCTCGTCAGCAACTCTCGCGCCCGAGGCATTCCATCACCCGAGGCATTCAACTCATGCGGCAGCAGCACATTCTCGAGCGCCGTCAGCGTCGGAATCAACTGGTACGACTGAAACACAAACCCGATGGTCTTCCCGCGCACCTGCGCCAGCCTGTCCTCCGGCAGATAGCTGATCGCCGTCCCGTTCAGATGCACATCTCCCGCACTCGGCGTATCCAGACCCGCCAGAAGCCCCAGCAGCGTCGACTTCCCGCTCCCCGAAGCCCCCATGATCGCGACGAACTCACCCTTCGGCACGCTGAAGTCCAACCCCTTCAGGATGTCCACCGTCCGCGTGCCGTTGCGAATCGACTTCCGCAATCCATCCACCACAATCATCGGCTGCTGCATCCTACCTAAGCCGTTACTTAAACCCACACAGTCTCCTTGAACTTAAATTCGCACGCCGCACGCAAATTCACTCTTTGATACGTTGGAACCATGCGGAAAGTTCTCGCCCCTTCGATTCTAGCGGCTTTGGCCTTCACCCTCAGCGGATGCCATCCCGGCTCCAGGCAAAACAACACCCCGCAATCGCAGCCAGAGCCCGTTGCTTCCAAACCATCTGGATCCGTCGTCACAACCAGCAATCGGCAACTTGCAACGGACAACCGCCCTGTCCTCGTCTGCTTTGGCGACTCTCTCACCGCAGGCCTCGGCACCGACCGCGGCCAAAGTTATCCCGACTACCTTCAGACCGACCTCGACCAGCTTCACTATCACTATCGCATCGTCAACCAGGGCGTCAGCGGCGACACCACCAAGGACGGCGTCGAGCGCCTCCCCGACGTACTCGCTTTCCATCCAGCCGTCGTTGTTGTCGAGTTCGGAGGCAACGATGGCCTTCGCGGCCTCCCCATCGAAGACACCCGCGCCAACCTGGACAAGATCGTCGGCACGCTCAAGGACTCCGGCGCAAAGGTCGCTCTCGCCGGCATCACCCTCCCGCCCGACTACGGCCCCGACTACATCCAGCAGTTCAACCAGACCTACTCCCTGCTCGCAAAGCAGTACAAAGTCCCCATGCTCCCCTTCCTCCTCAAAAACGTCTACGGTGTCCCGGGCCTGATGCAGCGCGACAATACCCACGCCACCGCCAAAGGCAACCAGGTCGTCGCCCGCAACATCGTGCTCCTGGTACTGCCGTTGCTTAAAAAGTAAGAGGGATAAGATTCAGCATAGCTTTCCCTTCATTTTTGGCATCTGATAAACGTACCCAGATCGGAGATAGAGTGAACGCTAAATTTAAATGGACCTCAGGAATTCTTACGGCAGGCATCCTGGCAGTGGGCGCTGCATTCGCGCCACCAGCCTCTGCGCAGGTTGGCTTCGGAATCACTATCGGCCGTAGCGCGCCGCCGCCCTTGCGGTATGAGCGTCGCTCTCCGCCTCCGGGTGCTGGATATGCCTGGATTGATGGATATTGGGGCCTCAACAGAGGCCGTTATATCTGGGTCCCGGGCCGCTGGGACCGTCCGCCTTACCCCGGAGCCTACTGGAGCCATCCCCACTACGATCATTACAACGATGGCTGGCACATGCATGAAGGGCATTGGGACCGTGAAGACCACGGCGACCACTACGACGACCATCATGACAACGGCAATCACTACGGCAACCGCCGCTAGAGCTGCGGCTGACCAATTCCCGATCGAACACGCACTCCCCACCTGGCCGAGCTATAAAACCAGATGGGGAGTGCGGTTATTTAATTAATCAACCCAGCACCACGATCGGCTGCATCAGTGTCCCTGCTACTCGTTTTGCGATACCCAGCATCTCCGTCGGGCTCGTAAACACCTTGACCAGCGCGGCACCCGAATACTCTGGCAGGTTCACCTGCATCCCATTCCGCAGCCGTCCCGCCACCTGTTCCTCTACGGTCACGGACGGCATCTCCGGTAACAAGGTTCTGGGATGCGGAAGCCGCCGCTCAATCGCCCCCGACTCCCCCGCGAACCCCTTCAGCTCATCCAGCCCAATCGCCTGCGCCAGCGTAAATGCTCCCGCCTGCGTCCGCCGCAACTCCGCCAGATGCGCCCCACACCCAGCCAGTTCCCCAAGCTCATGCGCCACCGAGCGCACATACCCACCCGCCGAAACCTGCATCGCAAACTTCGCTTCATCGCCTTCCAGCGAAAGCAAATCAAATCGATGAATGAAGATCCGCGCCGGCTTCACCTCCACCGGCTTCCCAGCGCGCGCCAGCTTATGCGCGGGCACGCCGCCAATCTTCTTCGCGGAGAATACCGGAGGCATCTGCTCCATCTCGCCATGAAACCGCGCCGCCAGCTCGCGCAGTTCCTCGAGCGACCGCGTCAACGGCTTCGACTCGCCCGCAGCCGTCCCCTCGGCATCGAACGTGTCCGTCGCAAATCCAAACCGGATCGTTCCCTCATACCCCTTCTCCGCTGTCCCGAAGAACTGTGCCAGCCGCGTATATCTCCCCAGCAGCAGCGGCAATACTCCCGTCGCCATTGGATCCAGCGTTCCCAGGTGCCCGATCGACCGCTCCCCCGTCGCCCTGCGCACTATGTCCACCACATCGTGCGAGGTCATCCCCGCAGGCTTATCCAATACCAGAAGACCATTCATCATCTACAAGACTACGCGCTCGAAGGCCGAGCTACTACCCGCCCCCGCGTCGCACCAGCGACAGGAACTCATTGCGCGTCTGCAATTGTTCCTTGAACACTCCGCGCATCGCCGACGTCACCGTATCGGAGTGCTGTTTCTCCACCCCGCGCATCATCATGCAAAGATGCTGCGCCTCCAGGATCACCGCGACTCCCTGCGGCGCAATCGCCTCCGTAATCGCGTCGGCGATCTCTGTCGTCAGCCGTTCCTGCACTTGCAGCCGCCGCGCAAATACATCCACCACGCGCGGAATCTTCGACAACCCGATCACTCGTCCATTCGGTACATACGCCACGTGCGCCTTGCCAAAAAAAGGCAGCAGATGGTGCTCGCACATCGAGAAGAACTCGATGCCCTTGACGATCACCATCTCGTCGTATTCCACCTCGAACAACGCCTCATGCAGGACGGTCTTCACATCCATGGCATATCCACGCGTAAGGAACGCCATCGACTTCTCCATGCGCTCCGGCGTGTCCAGCAACCCATCGCGCGAAGGATCTTCGCCGATCCGCACCAGAAGCTCGCGATAGAGTTCCTGCGTCGTCAGGGATGCTGCGGTCATTGATTCTGAAGCTGTAAGCGTAGCCATATCCGATTAGACCTTCCTCGACTCTGAAAAAGAGTTCGTCCGTCCATATTCAAACGAATTATTCGCTGTCTCTTCGATCCTTACCCGTTCCACCTTCGCGCCCGTAAAGCCCTCAAAGATTCGATACACCTCAATCGCAAAATTCTCCGTCGTCGATACCTTCTCGCGAAACACATCCAGCGTATTCAGGTTCCTATGATCGAACCGCTCCAGCAGATTGGTTCGTGCAAAACCATCCAGATCTCCCAGATCGCAGATCATCCCGGTCACTGCATCCACCGGCCCGCCCAGCGTCACTTCGACTACATAATTATGCCCATGCCCATACGGGTTGTTGCACTTCCCATAGACCGCCTGATTCTTCTCTGCGCTGAATGCATCTGAGTGCAGCCGATGCGACGCGCTCAACCGGTATCGCCGTGAGAGGTAAGCCTTCGGTGCAGGAGCCGCCATTATCGCTCTCCATAGTAGTCCGCGAACAGGTCCGGCATCTCATATACGCGAACCCGGTGCAGCTTCGCGCCGGGAATCTTCCCATCCAGCCGCTCCCAGATCGCAATCGCAATATTCTCGGTCGTCGGCACGCGCGTCGCGAACTCCGGCACCTCCAGGTTCAGATGCCGATGGTCATACACGCTCACCACCTCGCGCTCCAGGATGTCTTTCAACTCCTTCAGGTCAACCACAAATCCCGACACGGGATCGACCTCGCCCGCTACCGTCACCTCAAGCGTGTAGTTGTGACCATGCCCATTCCGGTTCGCGCACTTGCCGAAGACGCGCTCGTTCTCCGCCTGCGTCCAGACATCGTTCCAGTAATAGTGCGCCGAAGAAAACTCAGCCTTCCGGGTAAGAAGAATCAAGCGAATACCTCTATATCAATAGATGTTTGCCAGCCGGTTTCGTTACATGGGCCCAATCGATTCTTTCACTTACCGCCCAACTTTGTAGCTCCTGCCCTTCCATCCCACCGATTTGTTTACCCGATGGTGATAATAACTCCGCACCAGCAGCCATACGAAAAGCGGCACGCCCACAATTGACACCGCCACGTCCAGCATCGGAAAGTTCGACCGCGCCACCCGCCCATAAAACCGAAACAGCGTCCGTACCCAGAGCAGCCAGATCGCCACAGGTTGCCACACCGGTCGATTCGGCCACAGCATCAGCGCAACCACCGGCAGCCCGAAGAACAGCAATACGTCCAGCACCCGCCACGACGCCAGCAGCAGCGGGCTCGGAAACAGCAGGGCCAGATTCTTCGTCCACCCCTCCACCATCTCCGGCAGCGTCCTGTACATCCGCGTTGCCAGCGCCTCGGGAGCATAACGAAAACGTATTCCGAACTTCGCCCGCTTGAACTTTCGCGCCAGCGCCACATCCTCCAGAATCTCCTGTCCCACCCCGCGATGCCCGCCCACCGAAAAATAAGCCTCGCGCTCCACCAGCAGAAACTGACCATTCGCCGCCGCCAGCCGGCTCTCCGGATCGCTCACCTGTTTCGGGGGATAAACGCTCGCCAGCTCCGAAAACACCAGAGGCATCACCGCCCTCTGCCAGAAGCCCGTCACGATCTGCCGCGGAGAATATGAAAGCATCGCCGCCTTATACTTCTCCGCTTCATGCACGGCCCGCGAAAGGTCTCCCATCTCATGCACCGTATCCGCATCCGTAAACAACATCCAGGCCCCGCGAGCCGCCTGCGCTCCCGCCCAGCAAGCCCCATTCTTCCCCGTAAAGCCGCCGCGGTCGCTCAAATCCAGCGCTGGCGCCGGCATCACTACCACGCCATCCCGCCCCGCAGCCGCCTCCTCAGCGATCCTCCGCGTCCCATCCGTTGAATCATCATCGACAACGATCAGCTCCCACTGTTTCCCCAGCGCAAAACCCGGCTCCGACTGCGTCAGCAGCGAGTCCAGGCAGGCGGGCAGCGACACCTCTTCATTCCGCGCCGGCACAATCACCGAAAGCTTCAGTTCAGGCGGATTCGCGGAATCAGGCATGGCAGCAGAGGAAGAAAGGCTCACGACTTCGTATTATAGGAACTGGAGCATATCGTGCGGAACCTCTTGAAGAACATCGCAGCCGGCCTGGCCCTGGCAACCCTGCTGCTCACCGGCTGCGACCGTGGCAGCCATCCCCGGAATATCGACAAGCCCGCGCCGGAATTTACCATCGGCGACGGAGCCCACAGCGTCGACCTCAGCAAGCTGCGCGGCCACGTCGTCATCCTCAATCTCTGGGCCACCAACTGCGCCCCCTGCATCGAGGAGCTCCCGAGCCTGCTCGCCCTGCAACGCAAAATGCCCGACCTCGCTGTCGTCGCCGTCAGTTGGGATACAGACCCGGCCGCCTACCAGCGCTTCCTCGCCGTCCACCACGTTGATCTCCTCACCATCCGCGACCCCGACCAGAAAGTAGCCACCCTCTATGGCACGTCGCTCATCCCCGAGACGTACATCATCGACCGCCAGGGTATCCTGCGCCGCAAGTTCGTCTCCGCCCAGGACTGGACCAGCCCCGAGATCCTCCGATACCTCAGCAGACTCTAGAGCAAAGACTTAACACCGCTGGTAAAATCAAGCCATGACCCAGCTGGACGTCCTCTACCGCTACGGCTCCGCGCCCAACGAGCGCGTCATGCTCGCTCTCTCCAAGGTTCGCGACGTCTACGGCGTCCGCCGCATGGCCTTCGACGAGGCCGCAAAGATCGTCCGCGTGGAGTACGACGCCAGCCGCCTCACCGGCGCGGTCATCCACCAACTTCTCCGCCGCGCTGGCCTCGACATCGTCGAAACCGTCTCGATGATCCCCGTCCCCGAAGACATCGCCCCGCCGGTACCTGTCCAGCCGTCGGTAGCTTGAGCCTCTCACCAAATCGGTGTCATCGGTGTAAATCGGTGTTAAGCTTTTTCGTACAATGCGCCCGTAGCTCAGCTGGATAGAGCATTTGGCTTCGAACCAAAGGGTCGGGAGTTCGAATCTCTCCGGGCGCACCACTCTTCATCATGGCTCTTGCGATGAACCCAGTCACCCGCACGAACCGCGTAGTCCTGTTGTTCTTCCTCACAGCCGCCGCGCTTCTGGGAGCCAATCGCTGGCGCGAATTGAACCATTCCACCGGCCTCAACCCAATCGCCGATCGTAAACCAATGCCTGCCCTGACACTGCCCCAACTCAATGGCGGCGAATGGAAGTCAGCAGACCATCGCGGCCAGGTCGTGCTCATCAACTACTGGGCCACATGGTGCGAACCATGCCAGGAAGAGATTCCCGGCCTCATCCAGATCGCTCGCGGCGCCAACCCAAAAGACCTCACCGTAGTCGGCATCTCGCTCGACGCAGGCATGGACGCGCAGGAAAGAGTAAGCGACTTCGTCACGCGCTTCCGCCTGCCCTACCCCGTGGCGTTTTCCAGTACAACCCTGAACGACGCCACCAGCCTCGCTGGAATCCCCATCACCATCCTGCTCGACAGCCAGGGCCGCATCGCAAAGACATACGTCGGCGCCACCAATCGCGAAGACTTCGCCAGGGATATCGCTAACCTGCTCACCGAGAACTGAAGCCCCCGGCCCCACCACCTTTTCTATACAGAAACAATTTGCGCCCAGTCCCCTCCGGGCTGTATAACCGGTACCGCATCGGGAGTCCCACCGGCCGATGTCCCCAATCTCCGGAACCAGAAAGAGCGGTCGACCATGCAATTCTCTTCCCGCAGCGCCGCGCGCTATTGCGCCCTCTTCGCCATCTCCTTCAGCCTCGCCGCAGCGAACGCGCAGCAGAAGTCCTCCGGAGACAAAGTCACCCTCACGGAAGACGCTTCCGCCTACACGCTCTCGAACGGCATCATTACCGCGCGCGTGGACAAGAAGTCCGGCGACCTGCTCTCCATGAAGTACAAGGGCGATGAGATGCTGGGCACGCTGCCCGGCCCCAACGGCCTCCCTGACGTCGCCACCGACAAGCCCGGCGCCAACATCCGCGGCGGCAATCATAACTTCACCGATCACCAGTACGGCTTCTGGTCGCACGACACCGACAGTTCCACCCCCACCATCGACAAGGTCACCATCGATCCAAAATCCAACGCCGGCGAGCGCGCCGAAGTTTCGATGAAGGGCATCTCCGGCGGCAAGCCTATGGGCGCGGGTCCCGGCGGCAGCTTCATCTCCGACATCGAGATCCGCTACGCGCTCGGACGCGGCGACTCCGGCCTCTACACCTACTCCATCTTCGAGCACCAACCCGACTACCCCACCAGCGTCCTCGGCGAAGCTCGCTTCTGCACCAAGCTCGCCGACTTCTTCGACTGGATGTCCGTCGGCCCCAAGTGGAACAAACCCTATCCCAAGGCCGAAGGCGCAGCCGCACACGAAGACAAGTACGACTTCACCGCTGACCAGTTTGAGAATCCCGCATTCGGCTGGTCCAGCACCACCAAACACGTCGGCTACTGGATACTCAACCCCAGCGTCGAGTACCTCAGCGGCGGCCCCACCAAGGTCGAGTTTCTCGGCCATCGCGACACCAACAGCATTCAGGCCCCCACTGTCCTCAACTACTGGCGCAGCAGCCACTACGGCGGCGCCGTCGTCGACGTGGATAAAGGCGAGCACTGGACCAAGGTCGTCGGCCCCTTCCTGCTTTACGTCAACCAGGGCGCTACCCCAGAGGCAATGTATAGCGACGCTGTCGCTCACGCGCACATAGAGAGCCAGAAGTGGCCCTACAACTGGGTTGCCGGCGTCGACTATCCACGCAAGGCAGAGCGCGCCGACGTCACTGGCCACCTCATCTTGAAAGACCCGCAGGACAAGGCCGCAAAGATGACCAACATCCGCGTCGGACTCACCGCTCCCGCGTACACGGTGCAGGAGACAGGACGAAACGGCGTGCAGAGCCCCGCCCGCCAGATCGACTGGCAGACCGACGCCAAGCACTATGAGTTCTGGGCGCTCGCCGACGCCAACGGAAACTTCAAGCTCACGGGCGTGCGCCCCGGCACCTACACGCTCCATGCCTTCGCCGATGGCGTCTTCGGCGAACTCGCCAAGACCGACGTCGTCGTAGCTCCCGGCAAGCCGCTCAACATGGGTGCGGTGGAGTGGGTGCCCACCCGCTACGGCAAACAAGTCTGGGAGATCGGCTACCCCAACCGCACCGCCTCTGAATTCAAAGGCGGCGACGACTACGCCCACGACGGCATGTTCCTCACCTACGCCAAGCTCTTCCCCAACGATGTGAACTACGTCATCGGCAAGAGCGACTACAAAAAAGACTGGTTCATCGAGCAGGTCCCCCACAACGAAACCACCGGCGCGAAGCCCGCCGGCTACAACATGCGCACGCCGAACGGGCGCGCCACTCCCTGGACCATCACCTTCGACATGCCGAAGACCTCCGGTAGCGGTAAAGCACATCTTCGCCTCGGTCTCGCCTCCAGCTGCACCCGGCAGTTCAGTGTCGTGGTGAACGACCAGCCCGTCGGCACCGTCGATCATCTCTTCGTCGACGGCGGAATCGGCCGCAACGGAATCCACGGCGTATGGAGCGAGCATGATGTCGCCTTCGACGAATCCTTGCTCAGGCCCGGCGCCAACACTATCAAGCTGATCGTCCCCGCCGGCTCTCTTCAGTCCGGCATCATGTACGACTACCTGCGCCTCGAAGTCGAATAACCCAGGCGATTGCGGCGCTGAGAGCATGGGTTGCTCTCAGCGCCGCAATCCACTATCCTTAGAGAGTTGCAGCCACCCGGCTGTACATGCGGCAAACATGCGCCCGTAGCTCAGATGGATAGAGCAACTGGCTACGAACCAGTAGGTCGGGCGTTCGAATCGCTCCGGGCGCACCATACCAAATCCTTCAAATTCAACCAGATGTGGCAACTTCGCCTAGAGCATCTGGTTTTTTGCGTCCGCAATGTAGTCGATTTTGAGATGGTCAGAGCTTCCTCGTGCGTCGTCCATCAACGCACATCCACTGCCCTAAGGTACCCACGAGAACTTTCAATCGCACTTCAGCATGGGCTATGCCCTAAAGAATTTTGGTGGCACAACCGCTCTGAACAATTAATGCAGTGGTCGCCCGGCTCTTCTTGCGCAGTTGATACATGAATGTCCTCTGGTATTCAAGTTCCTTGGTTCCACAAGAGAACCCTTATTGCCCGACCCGGACAATTGGAATGCGGTATATATTGACGCTGATGGGAGCAACGGAAATTTGTCGAGCATTACCTACCGAGATCTCCTTAATTTGCACTTGCGCCGGCTCGCCCACATGATTCGCAGCATCTAGACTGCTACCGGTCAACTGCCAAAGGGTGGCTGGGCCTGATAGGCGAACGCCGTCTGCGGCCAGTTCGTATTTCTGCTCTACATCCGTCGCATTCACTACCGACATGATCAGAAACTTGCGGTCAGGAGAGATGGCGGCAAACATGTCGAGCGGGTAAGTTGGGCTACCAGATCTTGTCTTTGGTTCGTCCGCATAAGACGAAATCGTTGCCGGTTGCGGCGAATTACCGGAAAGAGCGAGAGGGATCGAACCCGGGAAGTGCTCGCCATAGATCTGATAGACAAGCCCAAGTGCGTTGATCATTGAAGCTGTAGGAAGGATGTCGAGCGATGACGTACCCATGGTATGCGCGCCCATTGTGATGAAGTCCGAATGCCGCATCATTTCGTTGAACAACATTCCATAAGCCAAGGCCGTTTTGAGGTTCGGCCCTGTGCCTCGACCGCCGCCGCCGCCTCCGTAGGAGTACTCATCGAGGGATAGGAATATCTTCTTGCTGACCATTTGGGGGAAGCGCTTCTGATATCCCTCCCACTCTTCGGCGTGCCGCCGAACCACATCGCCAGCATTGCGCGCGTATTCAAGGGGAGTCGGCTCGTAGGTTACATAGGCCCCTTGATCGGAAGCATCTGGCGGAAGAAGCTTGGCCTTATTCACATCAAAGTGCCTTCCCGCAGTCTCATACCAATGCTGGGCAATGCCGTCGAACGTGCCCCAACTCTTCGCCAGCAGGCCGCCGGTCCAGTCGATATCCGATCCAAACATTGGGCCCAGGTTATCGACGTATTTCGCACGATCCTCGCCCTTCAGCCAGGTTGGTTCCAACATTTTGGCCGACCCAATGAGAGTGATTGAGGGGTCTGCTCCCCGCATTGCTTTGGCGAAATCGTTGTTTTTAAGAACGTAATACTTCAGATCGGTGTAACCAATCTGGAAAGTCCCCCATGGTTCGTTGCCGATGTTCCAGTACTTGACGTGATAGGGCTCAGGGTGACCATTTCTGGCGCGCTTTGCGCCCATATACGTGCTCGCAGCGCCATTCAGATATTCCACTTCTTCCGCGGCTGAATGAGCATCGCCAAGACCAGCATTAACAGTGACGTACGGCTCCACATCGATCAGCTTACAAAATGTCATGAATTCATCCATGCCGACATCGTTCACCTGCATGGCGTTCCAGGCATAATCAAACATCGGCGGCCGCCTGTCGATATCGCCGATAGCGTCATACCAAACCCAGTCAGAGAGGAAATTTCCGCCTGGCAGCCGCCACATGCCGGAATGTAGTTGGCGAAGCTCCGCAATCGTATCTGGTCGGAAGCCTTGCACATTGTCGGACGGCATCAAGGAAACGGTCCCGACGTGAAAGTTGCCTCGGCCCGTTCCAGCGATCTCAAGAGTCGCATTGTTGGTGCTGGATTTAGACATAAAGCGGATCGGGAATTTCTTATATTCGTTAGTCAGCCCGACGAAGGAGAGGACCTGCCTATCGTTGGCGCCAGCGCCCCATATGAGTGAGACATTAACCTTTGAACCAGGTGTCCCGCGCAGATAGATACGCCCCGTATATTCTTTGCCGCTGATCAGCGATAAGTTGGATTGACGGATGCCATGAGGGATGCCGACGTCGAGCGAGATGCGCGGACTGTGATCTCCCACAAACGGGCGTTCCGTATCCATCACTACAGCTTCGTCAGGCCCAACGGGCCGCCACTTACGAAGTTGCGTCCGACCCGTGCCGCTCTGTGTCGCAGCAGGAGTTTGAGGATCTGTCGACGAGATCGCAAAGTAGAACTTGCGGTCGTCAAGTAACTCCGCCCACATGCTCCGGTAGATTGTGTTGCCAATATGCTCTATGAAACTGCCGAAGATATATTTCGACACTGGATCTGCGGTCTGCCGGGTATCGATGTTTACCAGAAGGCGATCAGGAACATTGGTCGTGGGCTGTTGGGAAACGACTGCATTGGCAGGCCCAATGCAAATGATTGCGGCGAGACTTGCAATACGTAATTTCATGGAAATACGCCACCTCAATGAAATAAATTGATTTCCTATATTGCTCGCGGTTTATGAAAGTGCACAGGACACTTGCGGTAATCGCTGGTCAGCGCCCCAAACGAGATGGTTTGAGAATCCTTTTGGCCACGACCCCAGATCAGCGAGACCTTGACCTTAGCCCCCGGAGTTCCACGAAGACAGCCCTCGCCCGTGTACCGCTCGTCCTTAACCAGCGAGAAGCCCGATTGACGGATGCCATGCGGAATGTCGGTGTTAAGTTCAATGCGGGGGCTTGGGTCTCCTATCCCGAAGATTCTCTTTATGCGTGGGGCGGGCGCGGATCTTGTAAACATAAGCTCCTTCGTGTCGGCGCCAAATTGATGACAATCCAGCGATCACGCCGATGATGCGAGCGGCAGCCCAATCTTAGACCATGTTTCAAATCATTTTGCAAGTTTTTTCAATTGTAGAAAACGTTTCCTGATGAAACGGCTTTGGCAACTCCAATTCTTTCAGCTCGCGGCAGGACCTCTCTGCAGCACAAATTCGCCAATTTGCGTTTCGAGGCGTTCTTGGGGCGGAAACTTGCACCGCCCTGCTCCCGTCAACTGTCTCGCTGACCAGAGCACTAGGGCTCTGACAATTATGAAGTCCACTACTCAAGCCCTCACGGTGTCAGCAACTCTCCAAAGTACAGGCTAATGCGACCCTTGTACTCCCCTTTGGCAACCGCTGGTTGCCCCATGGGACCACTGGACTTCGGACCCACGAACTTGCTGCCGACCGCCGGGATGGCGTGCAGGAAGGAAACTCCAGCCTTCGGGAACGGCACACCAGTCTGCCCTTGCAGGTTCGCGGGCGGCATCTTCGGAGTCAGGATCTGCACATAGACTGGAGCGTCGTGAGGCTGGTCGACCATTGCGGTGATCGGGCCTTCCGAGGTATTGAGTTGCAGCCAGCGCACGCCTGAGTAGAAGCCCTTGAACGGCGGGTAGTTGAAGTGCTCGCCGGGTTTGAGGTCGTCCGGGTCACCGACCATGGTGTTGTTATAGGGCCTGTTCCAGACGTCAAGCGTACCGCCGGCGAGGCGGTTCTGATAGACGGGGGAGGGTCCTTCGCCAAGGTACCGCATGCCTTTGACGTCCGCTTCGGGGTAGTCGAATCCGACGCCGAAATACTCATGGTCGCCACTGAGGGCGTAGACGTAGTCAATGGATAGCCAGCCATTCGCCTTGAGACGGTAGGTGAGCGTCTTCATCGGGCCGTCGAACGCCGCCGAGACGATGAGATCGTTGCCGTCGGTCTTCTGGGTCAAAGAGGTGAGCTTAGAGTCCGGCGCAAATGCGGGCGGCGGGCGCGGCGGAGCTGGCGGATTTTGCGGCCTGCTCGGAGGAGGCGGAAGCCTCGGCCCCATCGCTACGACGCGCGGGCCGTTGACGAGCGAAAAGGACTTGCCTTGCCGAGAAGCGGAGACGAGCAGGCCCGTGGTCTTGCTGATCTGCAGCGAGAGATCGCCCGCAGTTGCGGTAAGTGTGTCGCCGGATTCGGTCGCGGCGGGCTTTGCTCTGCCGGCTGCCTGATCTACCTGTTCCAGTTGATGCGGGAGACCGTCGGCAGGCCAGACATAGGTCTGAATCACACGGCCTCTGGCGTCCTTAATGATGAGCCGAGTAGCATCGGGTTTTACCTTTGCGCTTCGACCGGCGGTAGGAGCAGGCGGTCCCCAGCCGTCCCAGCTTGCCGAGGCGCCCGGCACCAGTGAACGGCCGCGATCTGTACGCGAAGCCAGTACCACCGAACCTGAGGCCGGGTCCTTGGGCTGGCGGAAGGCGATCGCCTCCCACTCGAAGGTGCATCCGTCTGCATTGAGGAACGCATAACGGTTGGATACGGTGAAGGAATGCGAGGCGCCGTCAGGCGCCGTCACGATGATCGGCGACCAAAGCTGTTTGACGGTGTAGAAGCTTCCTTCCCTCTCGCGATATGGGCCGACGATTCCATCAGGCGCCTGGTTGTCCGCGGAGTCGAGAATGCCGCCCTTATCCACGCGCTTCACATCTTCATCCACAAACGACCAGAGGAACCCGCCGCCACCAGCCTTGCTCTTGAGGATGGCATCCCAATACTCATTCAGGCCTGCCCCCGCTCCGCCATCGTAGAGGCCATGCAGCATCTCCGTGGGGAAATAGACGGGATCGCCGGCGAGTTTCTGCTGCAACCTCTCATAGCTCGGATAGTGTCCGGTATCGGCGATGCCCGCGGGAAAGGCAGCCGTCGGGTGCAGCACTATGCGTTTCTGCGGGTCGTACTTTGAGAAATCACCGTCGAGCGCGGGATTCCACCCGCCTTCATTCCCGTTATCCCAGAAGAGGATCGACGGATGGTTTACGTCATGTTCCACCATCTCTTTGACCAGTTTCTGGCCAACTTCGGTGTCGTAATGCCCATGCCAGCCGCCAAGTTCATCGAGGACGTACAAGCCGAGTTCGTCGCAGGCGTCGAGGAAGTGGCGGTCCGGCGGATAGTGGCTGGAACGGACCGCGTTGCCGTTCAAATCTTTGATGACATTGATGTCGTCTCTGGAGATCGCCACAGACAGGGTGCGGCCGGAATCGGGCCAGAACGAGTGGCGGGCGACGCCCTTGAGGAAGACGCGCTTGCCGTTGACGAACAGGCCTTGGCCGGGGCGGAGTTCAACGGTGCGAAATCCGAACTTCTGATGCACTGTATGCACGACGGCAGCACCCAACTTCAGCCGCACTTCGAGCTGGTAGAGATTCGGCGTCTCGGCAGTCCAGAGCCGCGGATTGGAGAATGTTCCAGAGAGATTCGTGGTTGCGTTGAGGGCGACATCCTTCGCAGTGATCGGGCTGCCAACGGGTTTGCCAGTCGCATCGAGGACACGGATATCGAGAGAGGCTGCGGGGGTGCTTGTAGTCCCCGCGCGCGTATCGGAAGGGGTGACATCGACGGAGAGCGCGCCCTGCGCGGTGGCGCTGATGGCCAGATGATCGATGAAGGTTTTAGGGACAGCTTCGAGATAAACGGGCCGGAAGATGCCCGAGTAATTCCAGTAATCCGCGCGCCGCTCTGCGTTATTGACGGAGTTATTCATCGAGTCGTCATCGACGTCGACCTGGATCTCATTTTTCTGACCGGCGGCCTTGAGGAGACTCGTGATGTCGTACTTGAAGGCGTAATAGCCGCCCTGGTGAACAGGCCCGGCGGATTGACCGTTGATCGTGACCGTGGCATCGGTCATGACGCCTTCGAACTTTACGAAGACGGCTTTGTCTCGCCAGGTCGCGGGCGTGATAAAGGTGCGCTTGTAGATACCATGAACGCGAGGCCAGCCGCCCGCCGGAACGGGCCTTCCGTATTCATAGAGCCCGAAGCCTTGCAGTTGCCAATTGGACGGGACGCCGATGGTGGACCACTTATTGGCGTTTTGCCCCTTGTCGCACATGAACTCCCACTTGATGGGGTCGTCCTTGCCCAGGCCGGATAGATACTGAGTTTCAGTCTCCGCGGCCCTTGCCGTTGAAGCCAGAAGAAGAAGAACCAGCAGAGCGGAATAACGAACGGACGAACGCATCAAAAGCCTCCCAACAGCGACAACCTCAAACGATCAATTGTCACATGTTCAACGGATTCCGGCACAAGTCGGCATGGGCGCGGGTTCGCTATCTCCGGCGAACGCGGCCACCGGGATTGGATTGGACAAAGCACGTCCACCGGCTCCGACCCAGGTCCGAGTCCAACTCCTGGAGACGACGCGAATCATAATAAGGATGGCAAAGGCGAGCCCTGCATAGATGGTGAAGCCCATGCTGTACGAGCCTGTGCGCTGCTTGGACTGGCCGAGGAGATTGGGCAGAATGCCACCACCGAGCGCGCCAATCTCGCCGATCATACTGCCTGCAACCGCGGTGGCGATGGGCCAGCGGAGGGGAACGAGTTGGAAAGCAGCTCCGTTCCCTGCGCCGAGCGCGGCGAAGCAGAGCATGAAAAGAAGTGTCGTCACGAGCAGCGTGGGAGACGCAATCAAGCCGAATAGGCCTGCAATGATGATGAGAAAGACGACGGAGAGGGTGGTAATGCCCCCGATGCGATCGCCGAACCAACCGCCGAGGACGCGGGTCGCGCTGCCCGTGAGGGTGGCAAGCACGGTGAGACTACCGGCCTCAATCTTGGAGACATGGAACTGCTGGACGAAGAACGAAGGCAGGAATGTGGCGAGGCCGATGAAGCCGCCAAACGTAATGATGTAGATGAGATTGAAGGCCCATCCATCTTTCTCGGTAAGACACTTGAGATGCTGGCGGAGGCTCTGATGCTCGATGTCGGGTGGCTCTTTGGCAAAGAGGATCATCACCAGCAGCGGCAGCAGCATCATCGCGGCAGCGAAGCCGTAGACCTGCTGCCAGCCGTAGTGGGTGGCGAGGCGCGGAGCGAGAAGAGCAGCGAGTGCCGTGCCGCTGTTACCCGCCCCGGCGATGCCCATGGCGAGACCTTTGTATTGCGGCGGGAACCAGCCGGAGCCCAGAGAGAGTGCGACACCGAAGCTCGCGCCGGCGATACCCAGCAGGACACCCATGGCAAGCACATCGTTGAATGACTTGACGAAGAAGAACCCATACAACAGGGCGAGGATAATGGCGGACATCTCAACGATGGCTGCCTTCCGTCTTCCGATGTACTGGGAAACAACGCCAAGCGGGAAGCGCATGAATGCGCCGGCGAGAGTGGGAACAGAGACCATGAGGCCGACTTCGCTCTGGGTGAGGTGAAACTGTTCAGTAATGAACGGGCCCATTGCGCCGTTCAACACCCAGACCGCGAAGCTGAAGTCGAAGTACAGAAAGGCGGCGAGAAGCGTAGGGGGGTGTCCCGATTTGAGAAATGCCTTGTAGCTTGCCATATAGAAAGTCCCTCAGAGATTGACATTTTCGGTGCGGGGCTCTGCGGCAATGGAGGAACGTCGGGGTTCATCCTGCTTTGCTGCTCGACTTCCGGCGGCATGGACGGAAGGGTTAGTTCAAAGTCTTGACGTACTTTTCAACCAGAACCGCACATTGCTTGAAATTAGGTTCGCGCGAAATCGGGTCAAAGCCCCCGAGAGTCACTCGATTCGAATTGGTCTCGGAGAAGTGGAAGGGCATGAAAACCTGGCCGGGTGCAACGATACCCGTGATACGCAGCTCCAGATTCTTGACGCTGCTGCGACGGGAGACGACGTTGACGCGGTCGTGGGGCTTGAGCTTGAGGCGGGCTGCATCAACGGGATTTATCTCCAGCCACGCATTGGGGACCATGCGGTCCAGTTGGTCGACCTGAGCTGTCTTCGTGCGCGTGTGCCAGTGTTCGACAGTGCGGCCGGTGTTGAGGATAAGGTTGTACTCGTCATTGGGTTGTTCGATGAAGGGCAGGCACGGGACGCAATGGAGGCTGGCTTTGCCGTCCGCAGTGGGAAAGACGCCATCTTCATAAAGTCGCTCGCCGCCCCACTGCATGCCGCCCTGATCTTCGATCTGCTGCCAGGTGAAGTTGCTGTAGTCGCACATGCGTCCGGCAGAGACGCGCTGCCATTCTTTGAAAGCATCGTGCGTTGTCCTCCAGCCGGGGTAGAGTTCCTCCTTCACGCCAAGCCTTTCCGCGATATCCAGGAAGATGTCGAAGTCCGAACGCGCTTCCCCAGGAGGCGCGACCAGAACGTTGGCTTTGCTGACGCGCCGCTCGGAGTTGGTGTATGTGCCTTCTTTTTCTCCCCAGATGGCGGCGGGAAGGACAAGGTGCGCGAAGTCGCTGGTAGGCGTTGGATGAAAGCCATCCTGAATGACAAGAAACTCAACGCTGCGCAGCGCCTGCTCAAGGACCGAGTAGTTGGGGAAGGAGACTACGGGATTGGTGGCTACAAACCAGAGCGCTTTGATGCTGCCTGTAACGGCCCCCTCGATAATGTCGGGGTATGCGAGGCCGCGCGCGCTGGGAATCCGATCGACAGGAAGGTTCCAGAGCCGCGCGATATCGGCGCGGTCCTGGGGGTTGTCGTACTTGCGGTAGCCGGGCAGGCCGGAGGTGAATCCGCTCTCGCGCGTGCCCATTGCGTTGCACTGGCCCGTGATGGAAAAGGGTGCGGCGCCGGTGCGGCCGATATTTCCGGTGATGAGCGCGAGGTTGTTGATGGCAGTGACGGTCACCGCGCCCTGCGTGGAGTGATTGACCCCCATGGTCCAGCCGATGAACGCCGCTTTGGCTTTGCCGTAGAGATGGGCAACGCGCAGGATCTGTTCTTCGGAGAGGCCGGTGACCTGAGCGACATGGTCTGGCGTGAATGTGCTGACGAAGGTCTTGAATTCTTCGAAGCCGGTAGTGTGTTCGGCAATGTACCGGCGGTCGATGAGACCGTCGCGGATCAGGATATGCGCAATGCCATTGAGCAGGGCGATATCGCTGCGGGGTTTTACCGCAAGATGAATATCGGCCATCATGGCGGTCTTGGTCACGCGCGGGTCGACGACGATGAGGGTGCGGCTCTGGTTGCGTTCGAGGCGCTGGCACAGGATGGGGTGGTTGTCCGCAATGTTGGCGCCGACGAGCAGAATAACGTCAGCCACCTCCATATCTTTGTAGGAGCCGGGAGGGCCATCGGAGCCGAAGGAGAGCTTGTACCCCGCGACGGCGCTGGCCATGCAAAGTGTGGTGTTGCCATCATTGTTGCGAGTGCGAAAGCCAAGCTGCGCCAGTTTGCCGAGCGTGTAGCACTCCTCGGTCAGGAGTTGGCCGGTGCCGACGACGCCGAGCGCATCGCGGCCCCATCTCTGCTGGATGCCGCCGAACTTGGCAATCATCGTGTCCAGCGCTTCGTCCCAGGACACGGGGACGAGTTTGCCGTCCTTGCGCAGAAGCGGCTGTTTGGCCCGCCCCGGTGCGTCGAGGATATGGTGCTCGCTGAGACCCTTGGGACAGAGCTTGCCGAGGTTGACGGGATGGTCCTGGTCGCCGCGGACGGAGACGGCCTTGCCATCCCTGATACCGACCAGCATGCCGCAACCAACCGAGCAGTAGCCGCAGGTAGTCTTGACCCACTTGTCGGCGACACGGGCCGAGGAGACATGACCGAAACGAGGGTCCTTCTGATACGTATATTCCGATTGGCGTGTATCGATGCCGAGAGCACGGCGGAGTTTTGTCCAGCTCATGCGCGCGCCCCTCCGCGCGTGAAGGTGAGCGCCATGTTCAATGGGACGACTGAGACGAAGAAGAGATAACGTGCCAGCAGAACGGCCGCGAAGGCGGCGGCGACCGCGTAACCGAAGGCTCCAAAAAGGGCGAGGACGCCTGCGGCGAGAGCCAGCCCGAACGAGCCGACCAGGGTGATATGCAAGCTCCGCGTATTGAGCAGTTCGGCCGTTGCACGCTCTTCAAAAACACTGGAGAAGTGGAGCCGGGCGAGACGAACGGCGTGATTCGCGCTCCAGAAGATCGCGACAGCCGCCGCAGGCCATGCGGCAAATTGGTGGAAGGCGGGTGAGAGATTGAGCCCGCGCAAAACGTGCTGGTTGGTTGCGTACTGCGCAACCCAGGCCAAACTGACCGACAGGATTGAGCCGATGAGCGCGCCGGAGAGGATAAAGTCGATGGGGGTGTGGACCATATTCCAGGCTGGCCGCGCGGGAACGAGATAGACGAATGCGCTGGCGACGGTCCCAGCTACTCCAAAGAATGCGGCGGTCCAGCCCAGAGCGACGAGCAGCGATGCGGCGTAAGGCAGCCCGCGGAGTTGTTGCAAAGCCATCAGCCAGGAACCGGCGGTGAAGGCGGCAAGTATGACAAAGAAGAGACCGAAGCAGAGAACCTCGCGGCTTAGCCATGAGCGACGCCACATCTTCAGCGCTCTCCAGGCGTATGCGGGGCGGCCGAGGTGGAAGACGGAGATGGTCAGCGCGATGGCAGTTCCAAAGAGCAGCATCGTCAGGACAAGAGGCTGTGCGATCCGATAGAGAAGGCCGAGGATGAGCGAACCGGTGACAGCCTGAATGAGCGTCGTCATGAAAACCAGCGAGAAGTGAGCGTGTTCCCGCTTGATGCGGCCGCTATCGACCCGCTCCAGCTTCGCGGCCGAGTTCGGTGGGAGGGTAATGCGAGTGGTGGAGATGGTGAGACCTGCGGCAGGCATGCCAGGCGATTCGGCTGCGGCATAGTCAATGCGCCAAGCCGTCCTGTCGACGATCTCGATCTCGATCGCCGCTTCGGGGCAGGCGTTCACGCAGGCGGGTTCGAGGCCTTCCGTGAGGCGGCCGTGGCACATATCGCATTTGCCGACGACACCACGGTCTGCATTGAACTGAGGGACCGAGTAGGGACAGTTCCAAACGCAGTACTGACAGCCGATACAGGCGTCGGCAGAGTGCAGAACGATCCCCGTGATCGGATCCTTGGTGTAGGCGTCGACGGGGCAGCCCTTCACGCACTCAGCGTCAAGGCAATGATTGCAGCCCATGGAAAGGTAGTGACGCTGCGTCGTGGGGTAAGTTCCACCCTCGATCTCACCGATCCTCCGCCAGAGAATATCGGCGGGGTTGCCATTCTGTTCGTTGCAGGCGACCTCGCAGGAGCGGCATCCGATGCACTTGGTGACGTTGAAGTGAAAGCGATACTGTTCGCCCTCATGCAGCGGACGATCGGGAATCAGCTTCGAGTTGAGCGCAGGGACAACATGTACGGTCTCGAAGGGGCGGCCAAGGTCTTCCAGCGTCATGCGCACGATGCCGTCGCTGTTGCCGCCCTGAGCAAGTTCGTGCAGCGGTAGTGACATGATGGCCTCCCTTTCTCAAACTTCGTTAGTGCTGGTCCTATTGCGTTGGCTAATAGACGTCGCGATGGTAGCGCTGCTGATCTTTGAGGTTGCTCACGAAGTCCCGGGCCGCTTCAGCGTCCATCTGGCCTTGTTTCTCGGCAATGGCGTGAAGGGTTGCGTCTACATCCTTGGCCATGCGCGAGGCGTCTCCGCAGACGTAGACGCTGGCGCCATCCCCAAGCCATGACCAGAGCAGCGGCGCTTGTTCCAGCATGCGGTCCTGCACGTAGACCTTGCGTTCCTGGTCGCGCGAGAAGGCGAGATCGAGGCGCGTCAAGTGATTGTCTTTCTGCATGGCCGCCAGCTCTTCACGATAGAGAAAGTCAGTGGCTGCGCTGCGTTCGCCGAAGAAAAGCCAGTTGCGGCCGGTTGCGCCGAGGGCACGGCGTTCATGCAGAAACGCGCGAAATGGCGCAATGCCGGTACCGGGTCCAATCATGATGACGGGGGCATCGGCTTGTTTCGGGAGACGGAACTTCTTGTTCGGCTGGATATAGATCGGCAATTCGTCGCCGGTGGCTGTGCGGTCCGCGAAGAGCGTAGAGCAGACCCCGCCGCGCTCGCGGTTATGCGAGCGATAGCGGACGACGGCAACGGTAGTGTGGATCTGGCCGGCATGCGCATGAGGACTGGAAGAGATGGAGTAAAGGCGCGGGGCAAGGCTGGGCAGCATAGCGATAAGATCGGCGGGATCGTGCAGAACACCGGGGTAGTCATGAACCAGGTCGATCAGGCCGCGATCCCAGGTATATTTTTCGAGGTGCGCCTGCTGCTCGGGCACAAGCATCCCGAAGAGAGTTCGACACTGACCGATGGTGGCGTATGCCTCGATCATCTTGCGGCTGAGGCGTGTGATCTGAAGATGGTTGAGGAGCGCATCGTGCAGGGTCGTTGCGCCGGCCTTCGGAAGTTGAACCGGAACCTGCCCGTTGAAGTTGAGCGCGAGGAGTATCTCCTCAACAAGGCGGGGCGCGTTTTGTGGGAGAACCCCGCATGCATCGCCGGCTTCGTAGACAACCTTCGAGCCGCTGATGTTAAAGGCCAGATGAAGCGTGAGCTTGCTGGAAATATCGTGCGTCAGCGAGCGCTTGTCGACAAGTGCCGCGAGAAATGGATTGCTTCGAGTGTGAGCCGGCGCCTTGCCGGACTCAGCAGGGGCGGGCTGTGCCGGGGCGGCAGAGGATGAAGGCAAGTTTCTCGCAGGACGCGCGGCGACAATGTCGTCCAGGCTTGCGTAGAGTGAGGCCTTCCACCTGCCAAAGGGCTCTTCGGCTTCGACATCGCAGTCCATCCGGTCGCAGAGGCGAGTGCCTCCAAGGGCCGCGAGCTTTTTGTCCAGATCGATGCCGAATTTGCAGAAGTGCTCGTAGTTGGAGTCGCCCAGAGCGAGAACGGAGTAGGTCAGATTCTCGCAGCAGGGAAAGTGTTCCAGGCAGAGCTGCTCGTAGAAGGGCCGGGCCGAGTCGGGAGCTTCGCCTTCACCGTAAGTGCTCGCGATGAAGATGGCGTACCGCTCCGCGAAGAGCGAGGCCGGCGGGTAGCCTTCGAGGGAAACGAGCGACGCGACGTGACCCTTCGCCTTAAGCTCCTTGGCTACTTTGCGGGCGAGTCCCTCGGCTGCTCCGGATTGCGACGCATAGAGGACAGCGATCTTGAGCGAAGGCGGCGGATCGACCGCCGGGCTAGCAGAAGCGATGGCTGTGGAGTAGAGGCCGGCGAGAAAGCCGTTGAGCCAGCCGCGCTGCTCGGGTGTAAAGGGTGCATTATCGGGAATGAATGGGACGGTGGTCTGCATCGTGTTCACTTCTCCCCTGCCCCGCAGAGCGCCCTAAGTTCGGCGATGCTATGGCGGCGACTGAATTCCAGAAACGACTCTTCAGGTTTGGCGGTTGCGGTGTATCCCTCGAACAGACGATCCACCACTGGAGGAAGATCAACGAAACGAATGGCGGAGATGAGTTCGCGGGCCACGCCCTGATCCTGGTCGGAGCCTCCGCCGATGACAACCTGGTAGCCCTCCTCGCCGCCGACCTTCACACCCATCAGTCCGATGTCGCCGATGTAGTGTTGCGCGCACGAGTGGGCGCACCCGGTGACGTGCAGATTGACGGGTTGCTGAATTTTGAATCGGCGGTCGAGCTGGTTAGCCAGCGCGACCGCGTGACTCTTGGTGTCGCTTGCGGCATAGCGACAGCCCTTGATCCCGGTGCAGGCGACAGTACCGCTCAGTACGGTCCCGGCATCGAAATGCAGTCCGGCGGCAAGAATGGCTTGCATCGCTGCCTCAAGATTCGCTCGCGGAATGTTGGGGATGATGAGATTCTGCCAGACGGTCAGCCGCACCTCACCGCCGCCATAATCGTCCGCGATGTCGGCGAGCGCGAGGGCCTGCGCGACGGATAACTGGCCTACAGGGACAGACACGCCGATATAGTGAAGACCCGGCTGCGCCTGCGGATGCACGCCGATGTGGGCTGCGCGGTCGATGGGCCCACGCGGTTCGCAGACATCCGCGGGAACGCGAATGAGCGGGAAGGCCAAACGTGTTTCGGTCTCCGAGATGAACTTCTCCACTCCCCAGCGATCGACCAGATACTTGAGCCGGGCCTTCTTGCGGTCGGTGCGATCGCCATTCTCCGAAAAGACCCGCACCATGGCAGCGGCGACCGCAACGGTCTGATCGGGACGCAGGAGTATGCCGCAGTCGCTGGCAAACTGCTTGTGGCCGGTGATGCCGCAGAGAAGAACGCGAAAGTAGATGCCTGCAGGAACACTCCGGCCTTCCTTGATCCGCACGGCGATGAAGCCAATGTCGTTCGTGTCGGCTACGACGCTGATGGCTCCACCATTGTCGAAAGCGATATTGAACTTGCGCGGCAGACCATACATGTCGCGCGAGTTCAGTATGTAATTGCTCATCGCCTCTGCGAGCGGAGAGACGTCATACAGTTCCGCAGGATCAAGTCCGCTGATCGGCGATGCGGTGATGTTACGGATGTTGTCCGCGCCGGAACCTCGCGATGACATGCCGAGAGCGTGAACTTTATTGAGCACTCGGACGATGTCCTTGGGCTGGAACTGACGAATCTGCAGATTGCTGCGAGTGGTGATGTCCACTCGGCCTGAGCCCCAGTCCGCGGCCATGGCTGCGATGCCGCGGAGCTGCTGCGTGGAGAGGATAGCGCCCGGGACGCGGAGGCGAAGCATGAAAGAGTCCTGCGCGGGGGCAACATGGAAAAGCCCATGAAACTTGAACCGGAAGAGATCGTCAGGTGCCGGAGCTTTATCTTCACTGGCGTGTGCCAGCAGCTTGTCCCAGACGTCGAGGGGGTTCTCCTCGTACTTCCAGCGTTCCTCTCGGGACAGATCGGAAACGGCAACACCGAAGTACGTCTCCTCCGGCGTTTCAGCCTGATCAACGAGCCCCAACCCAACGTCGTTGGTGATATATCTCGCTTCGGTATGGCCGACGAACGGGATCGCGCCGCGTTGGGCTGCGCCTGCGAAGAAGCCCTGCAGGTACTGTTGTTGATCTACGGTGAAGTGAGCCGAATTGGCTTCAAGTCCTGCCTTGATTTCCATGCGCGAGATCCTTGTACGAGGGTTCCGGCGCGAAGACGCGCCGGGAGGGTCGTAAGGGACGATCGTTCTGCAGCGAACTACAGAGGGATCGCTAGGGCCAAATCAGACATCGCGAACACCAAATCGATTCCAAAGATCGATTCGTGCGATGGATTCAACGCTCTTCTCGGAGCATGAAGTTGTAAGGGGGAGACGGCCCGGGACACGGCATGGTGTTGGGCCGACGAATCAGCGTTAGAAGAACGGCTGATTCATCTGTGATTGTCGTAACAATAGCATTGGTTGGCTCGCGCTGCAAGAGGCATTAATCCACATTCGGATATTGTGCTTTATTTTGTGACATATATAACGCGATTGGATTTTTCATTGCGGCAAGCTTGCAGCACACCGCTTGCGCGGGGGTCGCGAACATGTTACAAACTGAAAAATCTTCACCCCGCCATGGGCGACACCCCGATGTGTCCCTTGTCCTCTTCTGTAGGACTCCCTCTGCTCTACGCCGAGCAGATATGCCTCCAATTGCCTTAACCAGCCTATTCCAGAAACACCAATTCAAATGCACTCGGCAATTGGAAACCGTTGCGTGTGCGGTGTTCGCCCTCATGTGTTCCGGGCTTGCCGCCGTGGCGTGCGGACGCGATCTATCAACTCAGGGAGGTATCATTAGAATGTGAACACCAGTTCAACCCATTTTCAGCTAGACGCCGGTCGAAACACAGGACGCCGGGTGGTTTTTTCATAAACAATTGGCAACCCTGAAGTGGCGGCTTAGACAAGCTGTCCCTTGAGTTGGAGTTCAAGCATGGCGCATGCGAGCTTTCACGGGTTGCGAGTCTTATCGCTCGAGTCCCGTCGTGCTACAGAAGTGGCGAAGTTGATTCGCACGTATGGCGGAGAGCCCTTCGTCGTGCCCGCGCTGCGTGAGATCCCTCTGGAGTCCAACACGCAGGCGCTGGAGTTTTCCGATCGATTGCTGGCGGGAGACTTTGACCTGGTGATTTTCTTTACCGGCGTAGGCGTTCGCGCGCTTCTGGATATTGTGCAAACCCGTCATAATCGCGAGGACTTTCTGAAGGCGCTCCGTGCGGTCAAGATCGCGGCCCGTGGCCCAAAACCGGTCGCCGCGCTGCGCGACATCAATGTTCCCGTCACAGTCTCGGCTGGTGAGCCTACAACATGGCGCGAGTTGATGAATTCAATGGACGCGGAGTTTGGCGACTCTCTCCGCACCTTCCGCGTCGCGGTGCAGGAGTATGGCGCGTCGAATCCAGAGTTCCTCGCGGAACTGACGCTCAAGTGCGCTGAGGTCACCAAGGTTCCGGTATACCAGTGGGCGTTACCGGAGGATGTCCGGCCCCTTCGCGAGTGTGTCCTCGGTATCGCCAGCGGAAGTGTGGACGTCATCCTGTTCATGACGGCAGTACAGGTGATCCATCTGTTTCAGGTGGCCGAACAGATGGGCTGCGAAGACGATCTGCGAGCCGGCCTGGCGGCAATTGTGGTGGTGTCGATCGGGCCGACGACATCGGAGGAATTGGCGCACTATGGGGTCAAGCCCGACTTTGAGCCGTCGCGCCCGAAGATGGGATTCCTCGTCAACGAGGCCGCACAATATGCCGGCAAGGTGCTGGAGCAAAAGCGCGCGGCCAAGGCATCGGCAGAGAATCCGCCAAACGGGAACACGCAGGAAGCCGTAAAGATAACCAGGCCTGGGTCGCCCCCGAGCGCTGCGACAAAGCCGAATGAGATGCAGGTACGGAAGGTTCAGCCGTCGACTCCCACGATGGCTGGCTTTCGCGACGGTCTGACCTCGATTGATTTTCTGCACGAGATCAGCAGCCGAATCGCAGCCGCCGATTCCTTCCATGTGGTCCTCGACCGGATCGTCGATATCGTGACCACGGTTGTCCCTTGCGATTCATGTTTTATCTATGTTTTGGAGCAGGACAAGTTGATGTTGCGCGCATCCAAGAATCCCCACGCGGATATCGTCGACCGGCTCGAGATTCAGCTTGGAGAAGGCATTACAGGCTGGGTGGCAGAGCATCGCGAGCCCGTCGCGATTCCTTCCAACGCATCGAACGATCCACGGTTTGTCATCTTCAAAAATCTGCCGGAGGACCACTTCGAGGCGATACTTTCCACGCCGATCGTCTCTGCAACCAAAGTGGTTGGCGTCATCAACCTGCAACATCGATTGTCCTATCAACACACCGCCAGCGAAGTGCGATTGATTTCGATGCTGGGCTTCCTGGTCGGAGCAGAGATCGAACGTGCGCGGCTGGAGACCGAAAACACTCAGCTCGCCGGCCGCCTGGAGACGAGAAAGGCGGTAGAACGCGCGAAGGGAATCCTGCAGCGCGATCTGGACATGACAGAGGATGAGGCCTATCGGACCATGCAGCGGGAGAGCCGCCAGCGGCGCAAGTCCATGCGTGACATTGCGGAAGCAATCCTCCTGAGCGATGACATGAGGAAGCGAACCGTTTCGGAAGAACCCCTCTCCGAAACGAAAGGGTAAATCATCCATTGACTGATTTGAACCCTATGCCTATCTCAGGCGAGCCCGCCCGATGAAACTTCGAATCAAAGGCAATTCACTGCGCCTCAGGGTATCGCGTTCCGACTTGGATCAGAGCCGGACGCTATGCTAACGTATGTGCTCGAATGGAGCGAAGCGATCGATCAGACAGCCGTGAAGTATAGCTCAAACACAGTGACAGTTCAGATGCCCTTCGCTCTGGCATCCCACTGGGGAAAAAGTAGCTTGGTTGGACTGTCTAACACCCTTGATCTTGGCTCGGCGGGGACTCTAAGCGTCCTCGTAGAAAAGGACTTCGCGTGCCTTGATCAAAGTGACGCGGATAACGAAGGCACATTTCCGAACCCCCATGCGAACATTGTCTGCTAAGTTGAAAGACACGCTGATGAGCAGTGGTTCCGATCATCGAATGTATGATCTCTAAGGGGCTGGAGACCTCGACAAGGTGAATGACGATGCAAAGACATACCGCTGACAAGTGGAGGCTGGATCATCGATACCTTGATTTCAAGGGAAAAATGATGGGCTCAGGTGCATATACAGCGAAAATTCAGGAAGCAGGTTGAGACTTACCGATGAATACTACAGATAATCCCTGCGCGGAGAACGAGCCTGCGAGTGAAACCGGACGGCGTTCCTTCCTGGTTGGATCCCTGCTGACGATTGGCGGTGCCGCAGTCAGTCTCATCCTCGCGATCCCGCTGGTGCGTTTCTCCACCTATCCGCTACGTCAGAGTGCGGCAGAGGGTGATTGGTCGGATGTCGGTCCGGTGGATGAGTTCAACGGCCTTACGGAGCCGATTGCCAAGACGATTACAGTCGAGCGGAAAGACGCCTGGCAGGTCACATCGGCGCAGACCGCTGTCTATGTGTTGCCGGGCAAGGATTCTCAATTTCGCATCCTTTCTCCGGTCTGTCCCCATCTTGGCTGCTCGATTCGCTGGATCGACACGCAGAAAAACTTTATCTGCCCCTGCCACGGTGGAACCTTCACCGCAGAGGGCGACTACGTGTCCGGGCCGCCACGGCGTTCGATGGATGCTCTCGATACCAAAGTCGTGGACGGCATCCTCAAGGTCCGCTATAAGTACTTCCGCCAGCTTGTCGCCGGCAAAGAAGAGGTCGGCTGAGGCCATGTCCAATCAAGCTCCCCCCCAAACACCTCCCTCCAGCAGCACCGGCTCCCGCCTGATGCAGTGGCTCGATCAGCGCACCGGCATTCACTCGATCCTGCACCACGCGCTCGACGAGCCGATCCCCGGTGGCGCCAAGTGGGCCTACATCTTCGGCTCCGGTCTGCTGTTTCTCTTTGTCTCGCAGGTCATCACCGGCATCTTCCTCGCGCTCTACTACGTGCCCTCCGCGGACCACGCTCACACCGTCGTCTCCTACATTGTGAAGGAGGTCACCGCAGGCTCCTTCATTCGCTCCATCCACGCCTACGGATCAAGCGGCATCATCATTCTGCTCGCGCTTCACGTTGGACAGACAATCCTTTACGGCTCCTACAAGGGCCGCCGCGAACTGCTCTGGCTCTCTGGGTGCATCCTGCTTGCACTGATGCTCGGCATGGCCTTTACCGGTTACCTCCTGCCTTGGGATAAGAAGGCCTACTTTGCCACGGCTGTCGGAACGAACCTGATCGCCGAAGTCCCCTGGATCGGCTCCACGCTCGAGCGCCTCGTACGCGGAGGCAATCAGATGGGCACGCTTACCCTCTCCCGTTTCTACGTGATGCATGTCATGGTCCTGCCGGCGATGATCTTCGGCTTCATCGTCGCCCACGTATTCTTCTTCCGCAAAGCGGGTGCCGCGGGCCCCATCGAGGAAGACCCTGTCGTTCCAAAGTTGCCAACCGTGCCGTTTTATCCGCGCCAGGTCATCCTCGACGCTGTATTTTCGATCGCGATCGTCGGCATCCTCGCATTCTTCGCGCTTCACATCCCGACGAGTCTCGGCCCCGCCGCCAATCCTGCCGACACGCACTTCCTGCCTCGACCGGAATGGTATTACCGCCCTGCATTTCAGACGCTCAAGTACTTCAGTGGGCGCGCCTCTCTTCTCGGGATACTTCTGCCTGGGCTGCTCGCACTTCTGTTTGCTGCGGTTCCATTCCTGGATCGCAGCATGGAGCGCCGCCCGTGGCGCCGGCCAGTTGTTGTCGGCAGCTTCCTTCTCTTTCTGATCGGGTATATCGGGCTCGGTGTGGCCAGCTACCGCGACGACTACAGCAATCCCGCGATGGCCGCCCAGATGCACAAACAAGAGAGCGAGACCGAGCTCTTTATGAAGCAGCCCTTTCTTCCAGAGGCTGCTCCGGCTCTGACTCCAGCAACTCCCGCTTCGTCCCCAGCCGCTTCACTGACTTCCGCCTCGCCCTCCTCCGCTTTAGCCACCCCCTCAACAGCTCTCGCTACGGCCCCTCCCCCCCCGACCGCTCCAGCTTCGACCGCCCCCGCCGCCGACCCGCAAATTGCCAAGGGCCAGGCCCTTTTCGTGGCCGGTCCCTGCAGTTCTTGTCATGGAGCTCACGGAGAAGGCACAGCGGACGCAGTGGCCCTCACCGGCCTAGGCGCGAAATATACTCAGGCCACGTTACTCACGCTCCTTCGTAATCCGAACGCTGCGATGACCGATGGAGGAATGCCCCCCATCCAACTCAGCGACGACGATCTTGCAGCACTGGCAAAGTATCTGCGGCAACTCCACTGAGAATGCCGGGCTAGCTTAATCGGTTCCCGACAAAACCCCGCTTCATAGCGGTTGCAACTGCCTCGGCACGATCGGACACCTGAAGCTTTTCCATAATACTGTTGACGCGGTGGCGGACCGTATTATCGCTATTGTTCTTACCACTTGGCGCGGCTACCCGAATGCCTGAGCGACCAATCCAGCCGTCAATTGCCGGGCTAAACGAATCTCAACTTACCGACCCGCTGCCCGGACCACCACTACAGGCCCAAGCAATCCCGAGGGCAGCAACGGAGAATCCGCCTTGTACGAAGCAATATCCGAGTAGGTGTACTTCGTAGCCCCCGGCTGCAGATCGCCGATCAGCCGGTTCACCCACGCATTCGTCACCTTGATGCTGACTGTATTCGCCCCCGGCTTCAAAACCGAAGTCACATCCACGCAATAAGGTGCGTGCCACACAATGCCGAGCGCCTTGCCATTCACCGTAACCGAAGCCAGATTCTTGACGTCCCCAAGATCCAGCCACAACTTCGCCCCCGGCTTGAACCACCCCGCCTCAGCCTGAACGCTCTGCGTATAGGTGCCCGTCCCCGAGAAATATTTCACCCCGGCATCCGTGCTCTCGCTCCAGGACATCAGCTTGTCCACCTTGATCGCAGCAGGCGCGCCAAGCCCTGCCTCGAAGCTCACATTCCAAGCCCCATCCAGCGCCGCAACCTGAGTCTCCATCACCCGCGGCAGCGTAACCGAGGGCCCCGCCGCGGCCTTCCGAAACACAACAAACACCGTCCCCCAAGGCTCAAGATGCAGCGGCACAGTCGTATGCCCATTCGCAATCTTGTAAGAGACTGCCTGCGACTTGCCCGTCTCCGCATACCAGAGCTCCGGCGTCTTCTCCGCAATCCGAAACGTCGCGTCGAAGCTCTGATCCTTAGCGCTGCGGTTATCCAGAAAATAAATATCCCCACCCGCCAGCTTGCGATGCAAAAACTCGATCCGAGTATCCGACTCAGGCTTGGTGTAGTCGAAGTCCGGCGAAACCTCCAGCGTCTTCAGCACCGCCGCCGCATCCTGCCCCGCATACACCTTGCCCTTCCCAACCACGTGCACGCCTGTGCCGTCGCCAAACAACTCATCGCTCAGCCGCCGAAACTCCACCTGATCGTCCGCAAGACTCGGCGTATCCGTAGGCTTCGACCCCGCAACAACCGCCCCATCAGCAACCAGCGCACGAATCGCCTGCAGAACCGGCAGCGACATGTGCTTGCTATACGGATCGAGCGCCAGCACGCGATACCGCATCCCGCTCTTCGTAGCCAGCTGCATATTCTTCATGCTCACCGCGTGGATCAGCCCATCCGCATTGATGTAGTCGAAGCCATATCCCGCAGGCACATTCGGCGACTTGTCGACAAACAGAGCCGTGAGATTCGAGTCCTCTCCATAAAAATAGAGAAGGTCCGCGGCAAACCGCCCCTGCTGCAACATGTAACTAGTTCGCGCAAGATAATCCACCCACGGCCCAGCCTCCTCCGCCCACGTCTCGTTGCGGTTGAACCACTGCCCATATTTGCCCAGCGTCAACCCCGGTTCATGCCCCGGCCCCGAGAGTGGCTGGTGCGCCGACTCATGAATCACAATCCGGTTGATGCCGTTCAAAAACTCCTGGTCCGCCGTAGGCTTCAGCGTCGCCGGAGACCACCCCCATGGATCGTTCGAAGCCGTCATCGACTCGGCCGCCGCCAGGTTCTGTCCATAGATATGCGCCACCGAAGCCGACTCGCGGTCATCTGCATCGTAGCGATACATCTCGTTGTTCACGTTCAGTGACTGTGTCCACATCGCGCCCATCGGAATATCGTCGAGCTTCTTCACCTCCATGCCATCCGCGATGAACGCCCGCCCCGACTCATGCGACTCGCCATAATGTCCCATCCCCCGTGCCTTCAGCGAAGCCTCCACCTGGCCATAGTGCTCATCCGAAGTCAGGTCGGCGATCGTCTTGCGCAGGTCCCACAAAAACTGGTCGCTCGCCTTCGCACTCTCAACCACATGCCCGCTCAGCACCGGCAGCCACTGCATCGGATCGTACCCACGCCGTTTGCGAAACTCGGCCAGCATATTGTCGGTCCAGTTCTGCGCGCCCGCCTCCCAGCTATCCGTAATCACATACTTGATCCCGCGCTTCCCCATAAAATCCGCGCCCACGGTATCGCGATAGCTGTTCAGATACCCATCCATATAGTTCTTCACATACGTCGCATTCAGCTTGTCCACCTCAAGCCCGGTCGCCTCCTTCGTCGCCGGATGGTTCGTAATCCCCAGCAGCGAATAACCAATCCGCAGAATCGCCCACTTCCCCATCGGAGGAGTCCACTCCAGCGTCCCATCCGCATGCATGCGGCTCGTCAGGTCGATCACGCCATCCTTCTCGATCGCATCCGCGCCATCCACATCAGGCGTCGCAAACCCGTAAAGATCGGGCATCTGCCGAAACGCAGCCTTCTCCTCAAACCGATTCACCCGCGCCCCCGGATGCAACACCAGCTCCGCAACCGAAATCTGCCCACCAGCCACTGGCGCACCAGCCGCTCCCGGCGCAAACGCCTGGAACGCAACCCGGAAATACTTCGCTGTCACCGGCGCAAACGAAATCGTATGCTCCGCCGCCCCACCCCTCGGAAGCCCCGCAATCTCACGAAAACTCGCACCATCGTCACTCGCCTCAAGCGATCCCGCAGCCGCGCTCACAATCGTCATCGCCCGAATCGCCTGCGCCTGCGGATACGCAAACTGAATCCACGCCTTCCCATCCGCCCGTGCCACTGCCACCGGCCGCGCAAGGTCTCCATCCGAAAGCATCGCCGCATCGATCCTCCCTCCACTCGAAGTCACCACAGCCTGCTGCGAATCGGCATCGCTCGCCGGAACCCGGTAAGCCACCACGGCGCTATCCGCATAAAACTGCGGCTCGCTAAAGTTCGCATTCGTGATCGCAATATTCTGGAACGGCCCCGTCACCGCGGGCGGATGCGCCAGCTTCCCCGAAAAAGCCTGACCGCCATCGATGATGGTCTCGCTCCACACATACTTCTTCATCGCCTGCGCCCCTGGAACCCACGGCCCTCCCGTCTCGCTCCATCCCGGCGAACCCGCGATCGCCTCCTCCAGCCCAAGCTGATCCGCCAGCGTCGTCGCATACTTGAACGCGTCCTTCCACTCCGGCGTCATGTACGCCAACCGTTTGTCCACCACCTGCGGTGTCGCCAACGCAGCGTCAAAATTCTGGAACCCACCCAGTCCCACCCGATGCATCCACTCCAGGTCCGCCTTGATCCCGTCCTTAGAGATGTTGCCATTCATCCAGTGCCACCACACCCGCGGACGCGCACTCTGCGGCGGATGCACAAATCCATCACGCAGTGAATCCGTGGCAGCAGGCGCAGGAGATTGCGCAATCGAAGAAGCAGTCAGCAACACAAGAAAAAGGGCGCATTTCATGCCGCAAATTGTACGACACACCCCTCAACTCGTGCCGCAACGCGACATAGGCGGCACAACCCGCAAGAACATTAAGATTCCCACTTCGCAGCACCACAATCAATTTGAAGATGAAGACTCCTCATATCATTGCTCTGTCCCACCAGGCCGTCGAAGTGCTTCGAGCGCTTAAATTGCTAACTGGCAATGGCAAACTGGTATTCCCAGGGGCAATGGACAAGAAGAAGCAACAACACGCTCCTGTACGAGCTTTGTTGGCTTGGATATCACGGCCGCATGACGGGACACGGATTCCGAGGACTAGCTTCAACCGTCCTCAATGATAACGACTTTGACGATGAGCATGTAGATTGCAACTTGCTCGCATGAAGCGGAACAAGGTGTCAGCAGCCTACAATCACGCAAAGTATTTGAAGCAGCGAACTCAAATGATGCAATCGTGGGCCGACTATCTGGATTCGCAGCTCGCTAAGGGCGGCGGACACTAGCGGCCCAAGCATATTTCTTCGAGGATGCCCGGGCTCCCCAAAAGCCCGTTGCGGCGTCCGTCTGCTCCCCGAATGTGGAACAGTCGATCTTGATCTCAGGACACCATCAGCGGCCCACTGCCTGATCTCGGATCTCACCCATGCGACTGTGCGCAGCTCGAGTTGGACAGGCGCCGGGAAACTGTTGGCACGGATCAGGGAATAGAGGCTCGACTTTGATAGACCGGCGACTAATCTCACGTCTGGTAAACGCAGGAACCTTATGTCGTCCAGAGCACTCGGTTGAGCAGAGTGGCTAGGATCCACTTGCGCATGATCGGACGGTTTCTTATGTGGGAGATTGTGATGGACAGCAAGCGCACCTCCTGGGACCGAATGGCACCTTCGGTGATACTGCCCTGCTTATGCGCAGCCGTCCAATGCTTTATTGCGATGAATATCCATGCTCAAACGAGATGACCCTCCATCTGCCAATCCAGATCGGGCGCTCGAAAGTCGGAAATGGCTTTGCGAACTTGCTCAAAACCGGACTTTGCAGGCATTTGCAGGGAAGCGCTCTTGCAAGTAGTATCCATCATTACGGAGATCCGATATGCGGCGATGTGCTATTGCGGCAGTGATGCTGGCGCTGACGTCAGTACCAGTGGGCACGTGGGCACAGGATACCGGCTCGTCCGCAATGCCAGCGAGCTTTGAAGTGGTGTCGATACGGCCTGCGTCGCCGGACAGTATGGGTAGGATCTCCGAGCCGGTCGGGACGGAATTTCGGGCGCAGGCGATGCCGCTGTCGGTATTGGTGCAGATGACGTTCGGCATCAATCCGAACCAAATGGTGATACCGGACTGGGCACAGTCAGTGAAGTTCGACATTGCTGCGAAGACCGGGAGCGCCGTTCCGCTGACCTATGCACAGATGAAGCCTCTGATGCTGAAGATGATGGCCGAGCGCTTCGGGATGACCTACCACCGCGAGACGCGGGAAGTGCAGGGATACGATATGGTGCCGGCGAAGTCCGGGCTGAAGCTGGCCCCAGCGCAACCGGGCTCCTCAAGGGGTGGAAGCGGAGGGCCGGACGCGATCAACATGCCCAACACGACGATGCAGTCTTTTGCCGGGATGCTGACGGCTAAGTTGAAGCGTCCGGTGGCAGATAAGACGGGCGCCTCCGGAGACTATGAGGTGAAGCTGCGGTTTGCTCCCGAGAGCGATGCGGACTCGGCGCTGCCCTCGATCTTCACCGCCCTGCAAGAGGAAATGGGCATCAAGCTGGAATCGGCGAAGGTGCCGGTGGAGATGGTGGTGATCGATCATCTGGACAAGACGCCCACAGAAAACTGAGGAGCAATTGGAGATCTCGGGCGAGATGTTGCCGCCATGCGACCTAAATTCCATCGGGCTCGAACTCAAATCGGGTAAAGGTTCAGGGCAGGATCTGATTATCGATCATGTTGAGAAGCCTACCCCGAACTAGCATCTGGAACAACATCCAGGTGATATGAAAACGACTGGCGTCTTCATGAAGAAATGTACAGAAATTTCCGTCGGTTCGCCACGAATGCACCTCTTTGTTGACGATAGCTAAGTCAGCGGTTTCCATGCAAACGACCGATGCATATCAGTTTTTACGCTGCCGGGGCGTCACTTGGCGTGTATGAGCACTCGTGGTTGCCGCGAAGCCACGCTGGATGCCGACAACAACTCTTGTGCCGTTGCATCCGCCATCGGCGTCTTCCGCTAATTCCCCGCAGCCGCGACGTGAAATGAAGTGACGAGCTGGAAGCCCAGCGTCTGGTCGTTGCGGTAGGTTCCCGTGGTGTGGTGCGCGTATTCGTAGTCCATTTTCAAAAGCTGGAAGCGGTTGGCGCGGAAGGCTGCCGCGACTTCAAGCGTTGCTACTTTGCCGGAGGCGGTCGTGCTGGTATAGCCATCGCGTGAAACGACGTACCAGCGCGGGCTGAGCACGCGCTTGACCTCGCCGTAGCCTGCCTGCTCGTGGAAGACAGGGATTAAGTTGTACTCCATCGTGAATTTCTGGAATTCGCCCTGGACGTTCCAATGGCCGCGCGACCATTCCACATCCAGCCCAAGAGCATGGGCGGGGAGAGTGTTGGGGTTCGCCTCGCCGGGGAAGAAGGTGAATCGTGTCTCCTCCATGCAGCCTCCTCAAGCGCGATCCGCGCGAAGGCAAACGAGGGTGCATGACGTATCTTTCAGTCTTAGGTACGGGTGGGGTTCGATAAATACAACTATCGGGTATCCATATGTCTCCAATCGGCGATTGGGGAGCACGGATGAGCAGCGCTGGGGGCTCCTGCTGCCGAAAATACCGTCGATTGAAGAGGGTGGGGTAAGATGGTCGTCACTTGCAGCCCGCAGGGGCTGGGTATGGAGTGCTAGTGACTGCCCATGATCCCGGACTTCTCTCGATTATCTCCAGCCACTCGGTGGATGCGACGGTTGCGCGCCTCACCGGTATGCTTGCGGCCAAAGGCATCAAGCTTTTCGCCGTGATCGATCACAGCGGCGAGGCGGCCACTGCCGGATTGCAGATGCCGCCAACGAAGGTAGTGATCTTCGGAAACCCCAGGGGCGGAACGCCGCTGATGCTGGCTTCGCCGTCCGTGGCGATCGACCTGCCGCTCAAGGTATTGGTCGCGGAGGATGCTACGGGAAAGGTGACGGTGATGTGGAACTCTTCGGCCTGGCTCCGGGAGCGCCATGATCTGCCGGAGGAGTTGATGGCGAACATTGCGGTGCTGGAGACCCTGGCAAGAAAAGCCGCAGAGGCGGAATAGCCTCCACGGCCTTTGCAAGCGACGCGGTTGTGAACTTACGCGCTTTTACCGGCGGCCATGGAAGCCGCCATGGTAGCCGCCGTGGAAGCCTCCACGGAATCCTCCGCCAAATCCACCGAAGTACCCGAAGCCCAGGCCAAGCCCGTAGCCATACGGGTAGCCGTAGTAGCCATACGGATAGCCATAGCCGTAGGCCGACGGATAGCCATAGCCGTAGAACCCATCGCCGTAGGGGCCGTAGCCTGCGCGATAGCCGTCGCCGCGGCCAGCGGTGTCGCGGTCGCTGGGCAGGTAGTCGGCCATCAACTCATTGCCGGAGACCTCTGCGGGGCGGTTGCCGTTGGCTGCCGAGGTAAAGGTGATCTGATGGTCTTCCTTCAGCTTGATGCCCTCGACGGCAGAGCCGGGAAATGCGTCGGCTTCGCCCTTGAGGGTGCGGACGGTGTTGGTGTCGGCGTTGAACGTGTAGATGCCGTCCTTGAGGAGGTTGGTCTGGCCGCCGGGCAGGTCGACGAGGATGCGGGTGTCTTTGCCGGGATGATGGACGCTGACATCGGCGACGCCATGCGTGATGCGGAGTTCCGTGCCCTTGGCGTCGGCGGAGACAGTCTCGACCGCGGTGTTGGCATCGACGCGAAGGATGACGCCGGGGATTGGTTGCGAGCTGGTTATTTTGCGCGCGGGCATCGTGCGGGTGGCCTGCGGGTTGGAATCAGCGGCTCCGTTCTGGTCTGCGTAGGCGTGGACGATGGGAGCGGGCTGCGATTGAGCCTGGGAGTCGTTGGAAGATGTTGCTTGGCCGGCTGCGTCCGTGGCGTAGGCTTGCGATCCTGCGGACAGAGTCGCCAGGGCAAGAAGCAGAATCAGGGACCTTGGCATTGGTAAAACCTCTATCGGTTTAGACACGAATTTATGGCGAATGTCGCGCGTTCCATGGTGGGCGACGGACGATCAAGGCGTAATGGGGCAACGGTCATTGGACCCTCGAAAAACTCATACCGTGAGCCCCGTCCAACCTGAATCCTAGCAAAATCGCCTGTCAAGCCCTCCAGTCGCCATAAATCCCCCTAACCCTCTTCAAACCAGCCACTTCCACTCAACAAATAGTTGGCCGGTCAGTTTTCGCAAACGCGTAGAATTAAAGTAACGGGTACGTAAAGGCTATTGGATTTTGCCGTTCGGTTGCACCAGCCAGCAGCCGCGCTTAGCACGCGCTAAGCGCGAGCTTAAGTCCTATGTTTTTGAGACTTTACGCTAAAAGGGTGGGGGGGTACCCCGGCTCATCGCAGCCGGGCGGTGCGCAGGAAGTCATAGTTTCCGTCGCCAATGGAGGTGACGCCCTCGATCCGCGTCGTATGCACCACCTCGTTCTCCGGGTAGAACAGCGGGATCGCGGGCAGCTCGTCGGCGAGGATCTTCTGGATCTCGATGTACTCGGCGCGGCGCCTGGTCTGGACGGCATCGGGCGGGCCTACCTCAGCGGCTGCGGCTGCCAGCAAGGCGTCCACCCACGCGTTGACGTAGTGGCCGCGGTTCGCGCCCTTCGGCGGGAAGCTGGCCGACGAATCCATGTAGCGGAAGATGTCGGGGTCTTCGTTCGAGCCCACCCACTTGAGGGTGTACATCTGGAAGGCGCCATGGGTGACGTCGGCGTAGAAGGTGCCGAACTCGGCAGAACGAATGGCGAGGTCGATCCCAGCGGCGCGCATCTGTTGCTGGAGAACGACAGCGAGAAGGCGGGTCGATTCATCGGTGCTGATCTTCAGGGCGAGGTGCAGGCGGACACCGTCCGCGCCTGCATGAAAGCCGGCCGCTTCAAGGAGCGCCGTTGCGCGGGCTGGGTCGTGCGGATACTGCGCCAGGTCGTTGTCCGCCGCGCGCGCCCAGTGCCCCACGGGCAACAGCGTGTCGGCGAGTTGGGCGTGGCCGCGCCAGAGCGCGGCGATGATGGCGGGCCGATCGATGGCGAAGGCGATTGCCTGGCGAACCCGCTTGTCGCGCAGCAGGGGATCTTCGACGTTGAAGTTCAGGTACCAGACGGTCGAGCCGGCGCCTGTAGTGGTCTCCAGACCGGAAGCGCCTTCAAGGGCATGCACCATGTCGAGCGTGAGGACGTTGCTCTCAAGGTCGGCGGAGTTCTTCTGCATCTCGAGGGCGCTGGTGATGGTGTCGGGGACTACGGCGAAGCGGATGCGCTGGATCTCTCTGCCCTGCTCGCTGGAACCTGGGCGCTCCGCGCCGGCCGCCTGCCGCGACCAGCACTGCGGGTTGCGCTCGACGATGACCTCTTTGTCCTGCACCTGGCTGACGAAGCGGAAGGGGCCGGACCCGATGGGGGCGAGGCCGAAGTCCTTGCCTGCGCCACGCGGAACAACGCCGAAGAGGCCGTCGCTCAGGTTGAAGAGCAGACCGGCGTCGGGACGTTTGAGATGCACGACGACGGTGAGGCGGTCGCGGGCCTCGGCGTGGTCGACATCGCCGAAGTTGCCGCTCTTGCCGCTGACCAGGTGGGCGACGCTCGGGTCGATCAGGCTTTCGATGGTCCAGACTACGTCTGCCGCTTCGAGGGGGCGGCCATCGGAGAAGCGCACGCCGTCGCGGAGGTGGAAGACCCAGGTGAGGGCGTCGGGCTGCTCCCAGCTTGTGGCGAGCCAGGGGCGGAGGTTGTAGTGCTCGTCCTTTTTGACGAGGGCGTCGAAGATGAGGCCGCCGACGCGCTCGGACTGGGCGTCGGTACCCTGGCGGAGGTCGAGATTGTTGGGGCTGCTTTCCAGGATGACGACGATGGTGCCAGGGTCTTTGGGGGCGATGTGGCAGCCGGCCATTCCAAGGAGCATCGTCAGAACCGCGCAGATGGGAACAGCTCTCATCCGAGGGAGACCTTCCCCAGCACGACAGCTCTGCTCGCTCCGGTAGCGGCGGGGATGTTGCCGGGGAGGCCGTGGAAGGTGAGCCATGCGAGCAGCGCGAAGGCCACGGCCTCCTTGGATTGAGTGGGGATGCCGAGCTCGTCGGTGCTGTGGACGCGGACGCCGAGGGCGGCGAAGCCTTCCTGCAGCATGGTCATCAGGGTACGGTTCTTTGCGCCTCCGCCGGCTACGCAGAATTCGACCGGTGCGAGCGGCGCGGCGGTTCCTACATGCGCCCAGACGAAGCGGCGGTAGGCGTCGAGGATGGATTCGGCGGTCAGGGCGGTGGCGGTGGCGATGCAGTCGGCGTCGGTGGTGCCAGCCTTGCGGCAGAGCTGAATGAAGCGGGCCGTGAAGGCTGCGCCGAACTCTTCGCGGCCGCAGGATTTGGGGGGTGGGGCGGCGAAGTAGGGGGCGCGGAGAAGCTGGGCGACTACCCCGTCGAGCACGCGTCCGCGGCGGGCGGTTGCGCCGTCGCGGTCGAACTTTTTGGCGTAGAGGGTGGACATGCAAGCGTCGATGACCATGTTGGCGGGGCCGGTGTCGAAGGCCATGATGGCGTCGAAGGAGGAGCCGGCGGGGATTGCGGTGAGGTTGCCGATGCCGCCGAGGTTTTGCAGGACGCGGCTGACGCGGAGCGAGCGGAAGAGGGTCCAGTCGAGCATGGGGACCAGCGGCGCTCCCTGGCCGCCGGCGGCGAGGTCGGCGGGGCGGAAGTCGCTGACGACGGGGCAGCGGAGGCGCTCGGCGAGGACGGCGGCTTCGCCGATCTGCCAGGTGGAGCGGATGGAGGTGCCGAGGTAGCGGGTGGGGGTGGTCTGGTGGTGGATGGTCTGGCCGTGAAGGCCGATGAGGGCGGGTTTGAGGTTGAATTTTGCGGCGGCCCTTTCGACGGCGTCGGCGTAGACGCCTCCGAGACGCCAGTTGAGGCGGCTGAGTTCGGCGGGGGTGGTTGGGGCTCCCTCCATGGCGCGAAGGATGGCGGCTCGGACTGGTTTGGGGTAAGGAGAGCCGGCGGAGCCGATCAGTTTGATGCGGGGGGAGTCGCCGGGTTGACGACCGGGGGTGATGCGGCAGAGGGCTACGTCGATGCCGTCGGCGGAGGTGCCGCTCATGACACCGGCTACGAGCATGGATTTGGGCGGTGTCATAACAGGACTCCGGGCTTATTCCATTCCCACTCATGCGCGGTGAGGCGGCGCATGAATGGGGCACCCGAGCGGGGGTGGTTATCGGAGGAAGGCGGCTCGCTTCGCGAATGCCCACATCTCAGAATCGAGATATGGGGCACCCAGTTCTGTGGCGAGTTGGGATAGTTTGCGGTCAAGAGGAGGCTCCCAGTTCGCGCTGGAGCTCGGCCAGAAGGGCGAGAGCTTCGCGAGGGGTAAGGCCGTCGACGTCGACGGCGGCAATGCGGTCGACGATCTTCTGGGAGAGGGGCGTGAACATCGTCATCTGCAGCGGGCCAGCGGCGCGGGTGTCACCGGTTTCGAGGGTGGCGACCTGCTGGGCCTCGGCGCGCTCATGGAGCTTGAGGACTTCGCGGGCGCGGGCGATGACTGTGGCGGGAAGACCTGCGAGACGGGCCACCTCGATGCCGTAGCTTTTGCTGGCTGCGCCAGACTCGACCGTATGGAGGAAGACGATGCCGGAGGCATTCTCTTTGACGGTGACGCGGAGGTTTTTGAGGCGCGGGAGGCGATCGGCGAGGAGAGTAAGTTCGTGGTAGTGGGTGGCGAAGAGGGTGCGTGCTCCGATGGTTTCGTGAAGATGCTCGACCGTAGCCCATGCGAGTGAAAGGCCATCATATGTTGCTGTTCCACGCCCCATCTCATCTAACAGTACAAGACTTTTGGAGGTGGCGGTATTGAGGATGGCGGCGGTTTCGGTCATCTCGACCATGAAGGTGGAACGGCCGCGGGCTACGTTATCGCTGGCGCCGATGCGGGTGTAGATACGATCGACGAGGCCGAGAGTCATGCGTTCGGCGGGGACGAAGCAGCCGCACTGGGCCATGATGACGAGGAGCGCGGTCTGGCGGAGGTAGGTGCTCTTGCCGCCCATGTTGGGGCCAGTAATGAGGGCGATGGAGGCGGAGGAGGGATTGGTGGATGTGGAGGAGGGCCAGGCTTCGAGGGAGATGGAATTGGGGACGAAGCGACCGGTGCCGGAGTCTTCCAGGCGGCGCTCGACGACGGGGTGGCGGGCGGCGATGAACTCCAGGATGCCGGAGTCATCGACCTGTGGACGGATCCATCCGCGGAGGGCGGCGAGATGTGCAAAACAGGCCAGCAGATCGATCTCGGCGACACGGCGGGCGGTCTCGCGCATGCGGGCAGCGGCATCGAGGAGCTGGCGGCGGAGCTCGGCGAAGAGGCGGCGCTCGATCTCGCCGGAACGTTCCTGGGCGGTGAGGATTTTGGTTTCGTACTCTTTTAGCTCGGGAGTGGTGAAGCGTTCGGCATTGACCAGCGTCTGCTTGCGCTCGTAGTCGGATGGGACGGATTTGGCATTAGATTTAGTGACTTCCAGGTAATAGCCAAAGACAGAGTTGAACCTTACCTTGAGGCTTCCGATGCCGGTGCGCTGGCGTTCGCGCTCTTCGATGGCGGCGAGGGCCTGACGGCCGGAGCGGCCTAATTCGCGCAGCTCGTCGAGTTCGGGGTTGATGCCGGGGCGGATGACGCCGCCGTCGGCGAGGCTGATTGGGGGGTCCTCGACGATGGCTTCGACGATGAGTTGGTGGAGGTCTTCCATGGCGTCGAAGGCTGTGGAAAAGGTTGTGGATTTACCTGTGGAATCGGGTGTGGAAATCGCTGTGGATATGTTGGATGCGCTGGCTAGTTCGCGCCAGCGGGGGGCGTCGAAGAGGGCTACGGCATCGCGCAAGCCGGGGAGGCATTTGAGGGTGGAGGCGAGGGCCATGACCTCGCGGGGGCCGGCGGAGTCGAGGGCGACGCGGCCGAGGAGGCGTTCGAGATCGAGGAGGCCGTCCATGGCGCGACGTACGCCTTCGCGGCGGCGGAGGTCAGCGGCGGCTTCGGCTACGGCGTCAAGGCGGGCGTTGATCTCACGCAGGTTGGCGGCGGGGCGGACGAGGGTGGCGCGGAGGAGGCGCTTGCCCATGGGGGTGCAGCAGGCGTCAAGGGTGTGGAAGAGGGTAGTCTGGATGGATTCGCCGGAGAAGAGTGGCTCGACGAGTTCGAGATTGCGAACGCTGACGGCGTCGAGGATGAGGCAATCATTGCGTTCGTAAAATCTAATCGTGTCAATATGTTCCAGACCACCCTGCATGGTCTTCTGTAAATAATGGACGAGGGCTCCGGCGGCGGTTGCAGCGGCTTCGTGATTGCCGAGGCCCATGCCGTCGAGGGAGTGCACGGCGAAGTGTTTGCGCAGGAGCGGGAGGGCGTAGTCGGGGGTGAAGACCCAGTCTTCGAGCGCGGTTTTGGCGCGGACTTCTTCGAAGGAGAAGGCGGTCTCGTCTTCTTTGCCGGAGCCGGGGAGGGCGGGGGTTGAAGCTCCGGGGAGGTTGAGGCCGGTTGCGGCGTAGAGCATTTCCACGGGGCGGATGCGTCCTAGTTCGTCGACGAGCTGGGGCCAGGCGGTAGGGCCGGTGAACTCGGTGGCGCGGAACTCGCCGGTGGAGAGATCGAGGAGGGCGAGGCCAGCGGAGGTGGCCGGGCCGGAGCCTTTAATGCAGAGGCTGGCTAGCCAGTTGCTTTGCTCGGCGCCGAGGCCGGAGTCGACGACGGTGCCGGGGGTGAGGACGCGGGTGACCTCGCGGCGGACGATCTTTTTGGTGAGTTTGGGGTCCTCCATCTGCTCGCAGAGGGCGATGCGGTACCCCTTGCGGAGGAGGCGCTGGATGTACTGCTCGGCGGCGTGGTAGGGGACGCCGCACATGGGCTGTTTTTTTTCGCGGTCGCGGGCGGTGAGGGTGAGTTGCAGCTCGCGGGAGGCGACGATGGCGTCCTCGTAGAAGAGCTCGTAGAAGTCGCCGATGCGGCAGAACATGAGGCAGTCGGGATGAGCCTCTTTGGCGGCGAAGTACTGGCGCATGACGGGTGTCTGCTCCGCTGCTGCCCTTGCCGCATCTACTTTCGTCGCTTCGCTCACAGGAATGGCCAGAATACCGCACATGGGCCGGTGGGGATTGCGGGGGAAATTAGACCTTGCGGATGGCCTGGATCAGGAGGACCAGCCCAACTGCGACCAGTCCGCCGTGGACGTACTTGAGAAAGGCGTCGCCCGGAAGGCGGCGGTTGATAATCCTGCCCAGCAGGATGGCAGGGATGGCCACGGGCAGGGAGATCAGGTAGAGGTGGGTTACCGCCGGGGCCCAGAGGCCGGCGAACCAGTATCCTGCCATGGCGACGATGCTTGCGGGCAGGAAGTATCCCTGGAGGGTGGCGCGGAAGTGCTGGGGAGACCAGCGGCGCATGGCTCCGTAGATCACCAAAGGAGGACCGTTCATCCCGTAGGCGCCGCCGAGGATGCCGGCGAGGAAGCCGCAGCCGAGGAGCCAGGGGTGGCTGTCGGCCTGAAGTTCGGGTGGCTTTCTGCCGAACAGAAAGTATCCGGAGAAGGCGATGATGATCAGCGCGAGCGCGCCCTTGACGAGATGCTGGTGGGCGCTTGCCAGCAGCGCGATGCCCAGAGGGATGCCGACGAAAGTCGGGGCCAGTAGCCAGCCTGTGCTTCGAAGGTGGATCTTGCGCCAGTCCTGCAGGACCACGACGGCGGCGATGGTGATCGAAAGCAGAACCGCCAGCGGTGCTGCGATTCCGATTGGGACGAGGAGGGCAAGCAGGGGGACGGCGATGAGGGCTTCGCCGAAGCCGAAGGTGGAGCGGATGAAGGTGGCGAGGAAGATGACTAGCAGGATCAGGAGGGTCGTCTTGTCCATTGATCTGTTAACGATCCTTTGCGGGTGACGACGGGGCCCGATTGCTGCACCTTCTCAATTGTAGCTTTCTGATCCCCGTATACTAAGAAGTCGGTCTATGTCTCTCCTCTGGCTCCGAGTTGCGGTCCTTCTCTACGGCATTGCCGCGCTGGCGGTGCTGCCGGCGGCATTGTATGACCAGCCTCGGTGGCGGCATCTGGCGATTCCGGCTGCGGTTGCGGCGGCCTTCTTTCATTTTGTTTCGCTGGCGGAGACGCTGAATGCGGCGCATCACCGGCTGCCGGTGGAGGCGCATGAGCTGCAGTCGGTAATGGCGCTGATTCTGGCGCTGGCGTTTCTGGCGGTGTATGGGTGGTACCGCAGCGTGTCGATTGGGATCTTTTGTTTGCCGGTGGTGTTTCTGCTGGCGATGCTGGCGGCGTTCCGGCCGGGGCAGGAGACTTTTGCGGTGCCGGTGCGGACGGGGTGGATCTTTCTGCATATTGTGCTGCTGCTGGCGGCTTATGCGGCGCTGGTGTTGTCGCTGCTGGCGTCACTCCTGTACCTGGTGCAGGAGCGGCGGCTAAAGTCGAAGTCTACGAGGCGGCGCTTTCTGCCAACGCTGGATACTCCGCTGGAGACGATCGATCAGATTGCGCTGAAGACGCTGCTGTTCGGGCTGCCGTGCATGACGGCGGGGCTGCTGATCGGGTCGGTGATTGCGCAGCACGACTTTGGCGCGGCTTACTTTCGCGACCCGAAGATCCTGCTGGCGTTTGCGATGTGGATTGCTTATGTTGCGATGATCTATATCCGGCGCGTCTCGGGATTGCGCGGGCGGCGGGCGGTCTATCTTTCGAGCTTCATTTTTCTGGTGGTGCTGGCGGTGTGGGCGGCGAACCAGTTTTCCGCGGTGCATAGGTTTTCAACACCATGAGCGAGAGGCGCAATCCAAACAGCTCGCTGGTGCTGCTGGGCGTGAATCACACGACTGCGCCGGTCGAGGTGCGCGAGCGGCTGGCGATTCCGGCGGCGCGGCTGGCGGATGCGACGCGGACGCTGGTGGATCAGCCGGGGATTCGTGAAGGGCTGATTCTTTCTACGTGCAATCGGGTGGAGTTTTTTACGTTGCAGGATAGCGGTGGCGCGGCGGAGACTGCTACTCCTGACCTGCTGCGGTTTCTGCATGAGTATTTTGCTCTGCCTGCGGCTGCGCTGGCGCCGCATCTCTATGAGTTTCGCGAGCGCGAAGCGGTGCGGCATCTGTTTCGCGTGGCGTCGTCGCTGGATTCGATGGTGGTGGGCGAGCCGCAGATACTGGGGCAGGTGAAGGAGTCGTGGACGGTGGCGCGCCAGGTAGGGGCGGTGTCGACGACGCTTGACCCGCTGCTGCAGCGGGCCTTTTCGGTGGCGAAACGGGTGCGGAACGAGACGCAGATCGGGAGTTCGTCGGTGTCGATTGCGTCGGTGGCGGTCGATCTGGCGCGGAAGATCTTCGGCAGCCTGCAGGGCAAGACGGTGCTGCTGGTGGGCGCGGGCAAGATGTCGGAGCTGGCGGCGCGGCATTTGATCCGGCATGGGGCTACATCGATTCTGGTGGCCAACCGGACGGAGGCGCGGGCAGAGAAGATTGCGGCGAACATTGCGGCGGAGTGCTCGGTGGCGCTTGAGGGCGAGGTTGATGGTGGGGATATTCCGGCGCAGTGCACGACCGAGGTCATTGCGTTCGATCACTTGTATGAGCAGGCAGCGCGGGCGGACATTGTGATCACGTCGACGGGATCCCCGGAGCAGTTATTTGCGCGGTCGCATGGGCGGCAGTTTCTGGAGCGGCGGCGCAACCGACCGATGTTCTTCATCGATATTGCGGTACCGCGCGATGTCGATCCGCGGATGAATGAGGTGGAAGGCTGCTTCGTCTACGACATCGACGACCTGAGCCAGGTGGCGCAGGCGAACCAGGCTGACCGGCATCGCGAGGCCGCGGCTGCGGAGACGATCGTCAGCGGCGAGGTGGATCGCTACCAGAAGCGGTTGCAGGCACTCGACTCGGTGCCGGTGATTCTCGCGCTCCAGCAGAATGCCGAGGCGCTGCGACAGTCAGAGCTGGCGCGGACGATGGCGAAGTTGGCGGGAACTCCGCTGAACCAAACCCAAGTGGCTGCAGTGGAGGCGCTGACGCGGTCGCTGACAAATAAGCTGCTGCATGCGCCGCTGACGGGGATTCGGCAGGCGGCGGAGAGTGGGGATGCGGGTGCTTTGAGCCGGCTGGAGGCGCTTTTTAGTGCGAATGGGCGGTCGGGGAGAGCGTCCGACGAGCAGGCGAAGGACGAGGCTGCTTCTGTGAAGGCTCCGAATAAATAGGGCGCGGCAATTGCGCGACGTTTAGTAGGTTGCGCGGCCGCCGCTCACGTCGTAGCACTGCGCGGTGACGAAGGAACACTCCGGGCTGGCGAGGAAGTGGACCACGTTGGCGATCTCTTCCGGTTTGCCAGTGCGGCGCATGGGGATGCGGTCGGTCATGTAACTCACCTGCTCCGGCGTGAGCTGGTCGAGAATGCGTGTCTGCACAACTGCGGGAGCCACCGCATTGACGCACACGCCATCCAGCGCCAACTCCTTGCCCAGCGACTTGGTAAATGCAATCACGCCCGCCTTGGTTGCCGAGTAAGGCGACATCCGGGGATTGCCCTCCTTGCCTGCGATGGAGGCGATGTTGACGATCCTGCCGTAGCCGCGGCTGCGCATGTGCGGGACCACGGCCTTGCAGAAGTTGAAGACGCCGGTGAGGTTGATGGCGATGTTGAGCGCCCAGTCTTCGTCGGTCTGCTCCCAGGCGAAGGCGGCGGGGCCCGCGATGCCGGCATTGTTGACGAGGACGTCGATGCGGCTGGTCTTGGCAAGGACCTGGTCGACGCAGTTGCGGACGGAGGCTGGTTTGGAGATGTCCCCCTCCACGGCGAAGGAGCCGTTGGGGAGAGTGGCGGCTACGGCTTGCGCTTCGGCGAGGTTGAGGTCCACGACGGCGACGGTGGCGCCCGCGGCCGAGAGGCGGGTCGCGATGGCTTTGCCGATGCCGGTTGCGGCTCCGGTGACGATTGCGGTCTGGCCCTGAAGGCTGAACATTGCGGCGGCGGTGGGGTCGTTTGTGGCGGGCGTCATAGGGTCCTCAATCGTTCATAAAAAAAGCGCCCAGGGATGGGTGCTCTGTTCGCCGGTTCGGGCACAGGCCGGATTATAGGATATTGCCCGAGAAGCGTGCCAATGCAGGGGATGGCTTGACATCACGAAGATGCGGCATGTATCACGGTACCGCAACCCAACCGGTGATGAATCATGGTATTGCCTATGCCCAAAGTGGATCGGAGGACCCTGCTGAAGACGCTGGGGGCCGTCGCTGCCGGAGCTGCATTTTCGAAGTTCAGCATGGCGGCCCCCCCTGCAAGAGGCGCGAAGATTTTGCGCGGGCTGTTTCCGATTGCGGCTTCGCCGTTTACGCAGGACGACAAGCTGGATCTTGAATGCCTGAATGCGCAGGTGAGTTTCTGCAATCGCGGACGCGTTCCGGGACTGATCTGGCCGCAGATTGCGAGCGGATGGACGACATTATCCACGAGCGAGCGCTTTGCCGGGGCCGAGTCGATGCTGGCGGCGGCCAAAGGTGGCAAGACGGCGATAGTAATCGGCGTGCAGACGCAGAACAACGACCTGCCAGGCGCCATCGCGTTCGCCAAGCATGCTGCGAAGAATGGGGCGGACGCTATCTGCTCGCTTCCGCCGCAGGGCGACGAGGCGGCAATGCTGGAGTACTACAAGACGATTGGCGCAGCCACGGATCTGCCCCTGTTCGTGCAGAGCAGCGGTACGATGTCGGTGAATGCCATCGTGCAGATGTTCCAGTCGATTCCCACGATGAAGGTGGTGAAGGATGAGGCGGGCGATCCGCTGGCGCGGGTGGGCGAGCTTCGCCAGAGGACGGGCGATAAGCTGGCAGTGTTCGCGGGCAACGGCGTTCGCGTGATGGTGGACGAGATGCAGCTTGGATTTTCGGGGTATTGTCCCGTGGTATCCCTGGCGGATGTCTACCAGGAGGCGTTTGAGTTGTACGAGGCTGGAAAGCACCGCGAGGCCTTCGACATGTTCGGCAGGATTCTGGCGTTTGGGTCCATTCCTCATGCCTCGCAGTATTTGATGGTGGCACGGGGAATATTTAAAGAGGACACCAAGTCGCGAGCCACGCCTGGCATGGGGGAGTCGGCGAGACAGCAAACCCCAATTACGGAGAGCGATAAGAAGATGATTCGCGAGGCGCTTAACACCTACCTGAAGCCCTATCTGCGTGGATAAATCAGCCGAGGAGTTGCAGGTGAGTCGCCCTCCCCTTGCCGTAGGGCCGGATCTGCTGCGGCCGCTTGTGTTCGGATTGCTGTTCGGGTTTGCCGGACTGCCGGTGTGGGCTCAGGCGCAACGAGCGCAGGAGGCTCCGCAGGAGTTTGTGGAGACCTGTACGCTGTGCCACGGAGATGATGCGCGGGGGACGGACCGTGCGCCGACGCTGGTTGGTTCACCATCGCTGCAGAGCATCTCAGACAGCGATATCTCGAACATCATCCGCAACGGGAAGGGAAAGATGCCTGCTTTCCCTTTGGCGCCGACAGATTTGCAGGCTCTGACGCGCTATCTGCGGTATCTCAATCCGGCGAAGTCGGAGACCTCGACTGCGGGCGATCCGAAGGCGGGTGAGCGCATCTTCTTCAATGAAGGTCAGTGCTCGACGTGCCATATGGTGCGCGGGCTGGGTAGTTCGTATGGGCCAGATCTTTCGAGCGTCGCGAACAGGGTAAGAGGGGCAGAGTTGAAGCGCTCCCTGACTGATCCCAGTGCGACGATTGCTGCGGGATATGGCAGCGTCTCCGTGGTGCTGAACGATGGCAGCAAGCTGCAGGGTTTCGCTCGGGTGCTGGGGAGCCACGACCTGGTGTTGCAGTCGAAGGATGGCAAGTTGAATCTGCTGCTGGATCGGGAGTATCGGTCGCTTATCCCGGACACGACTTCTGCGATGCCTGCATATAAAGGAAGTGAAAGCGAGCAGAGAGACCTGCTGGCCTACCTGAGCACGTTGAATGGAGTTCCGGTGGGTCCGGTCGCGGGGGCGTTGACTCCGCCGACGCAGGCCGAAATGGATCGGGTTACGCATCCGATGAAAGGCGACTGGCCGACCTACAACGGGACGCTCGATGGAAATCGCCAGAGTGCGCTCGATCAGGTGAACCTGAAGAATGCGGCTTCGCTGCAGCTTGCATGGACATACTCGATTCCCTTCTTTGGGCTGGAGACGACGCCGGTTGTGGTGGATGGAGTGATGTTCGTGACCGGCAACAACCAGGTGTATGCGCTGAGCGGCAGGACGGGGCATGAGATCTGGCACTATGAGCGGCCGAAGAGTCCTGGGTCGCAGATCTCGGGCGACGCTGCGATTGGTGTGAATCGCGGGGTAGCGGTGCTGGGGGATCGCGTCTTCTATCTGACGGACGATGCGCATTTGATCGCGCTGAATCGGCTGACCGGCGGCCTGCTGTGGGATGTGCGGACGCCGGAGAAGGGATCGCAGGGATTTTATGGCGGGACGTCGGCTCCGATCGTGATGAACGATCTGGTGATCACAGGCGTGAGCGGCGGGGACAATGGGATTCGCGGGTTTGTCGCTGCGTACAAGGCGACGACCGGCGAACTGGCGTGGAGGTTGTGGACGGTTCCGCAATATGGAGTGCCTGGGCCCGGATCGGATACGTGGAAGGGAGCGGCCCTGAAGGAAGGTGGAGGGGCTACCTGGTTGAGTGGCAGCGCCGATGTGGATGCGAATGTTGTGTACTGGTCGGTCGGCAATCCGCATCCGGATACGGATGGAGATGACCGGGCGGGGAGCAACCTCTATACGAACAGCGATCTGGCAATCGATGCGAAGACTGGCAAGATGCTCTGGTACTTCCAGTTCACGCCGCACGATCTCCACGACTGGGATGCGAACGAGCCCATTGTGCTGGTGAATACGAAGTGGAAGGGGCAGGACCGCAAGCTGCTGCTTCATGCGAACCGCAATGGCTACCTCTATGTTCTCGACCGGACGAATGGGAAGCCGCTGATGGCATCGAAGATGGTGGACAAGCTGACGTGGTCGAGCGGGATCAACCAGACGGATTGGACGCCTGCTCTGCTTCCGAACAATGAGACCACCGAGCAGGGCGTGGTGACTTGTCCCGCGGTGCGCGGGGCAACGAACTGGTATTCGACGGCGTTCAACCCGGCGACGCGGCTTTATTACGTGATGACGGTGGAGGATTGCACGACGTATCGCAAGGCAGAGGATGGAGGGTATGGCCGATACTTCAATCCGGCCGACCCTGCGAAGAAGATCCTTCGCGCGTTCGATATCGAAACCGGTAAAGTGATGTGGCGGATCGACCTGCCTGGGCCGGTGCAATCGAACTATGCGGGCGTGTTGTCTACCGCGGGCGGCCTGTTGTTCTTTGGCGAGAGCAGCGGAGGCTTTGCCGCGGTCGATGCGAAGACTGGGAAGTATCTATGGCACTTCGAGACCAACCATGCGATGAAAGCTTCGCCGATGACCTACACGGTGAACGGCAAACAGTATATTGCGATCGCGTCGGGCGCGAATGTGCTGTCGTTTACTCTGCCGAATTAATGCATTGACGTGGAATGGAAACAGGAGACGAGATGAACGCAAAGACTTCGCGGCGCAATTTTCTGGGGGCATCGGGTGGGTTTGCAGCGGCTGGATTCGCGGCGCTTGCAAATCCTGTTGCGGCGGCGGCGCAGTCGGTTGGGGTAAAGCCGGGCGATCTGCCGGACCTGACGATCAAGGAGGTCAAGGTCTATGTCACGGACATCAGCAAGATTCATAAGCTGAACAGTCCGGAGACGGGGGAGTTGCTCTCGGTTGTGACGAATAGCGGGATCGAGGGAAACTACACGATCGGCGACCGCAATGCGACGGCGGGGTGGCTCGATTGGGCCAAGCCGGCGCTGGTGGGAAAGAGCGTCCTGGATCTGCTGCCGAGTCTTACTGCGACCACCGGGATGAAGGGGCCGGCGGGATTTGATTCTGCTCCTGCGAGACGTGGCGGTGGTGGAGGAGGCGGGGCAGCGGCGGCGGGGCCGGGCAATCGCACGGCGTTTGAGGGGCCGGCATTGACTGGATCGGGATTGTCGACGCGCGGCGGTGGTTCGTGGCCCAACTACTACACCGCTGCCGCCGATGTTTGCCTGTGGGACATTCTGGGTAAGGCGGTGAACCGGCCAATCTACAAGATTCTCTCCGGCGGCACGCCGACCAAGGACCGTCTGCTGGCGTATGCGAGTTCGCAGCATCTGCCTACCGTCGAAGACTATGTGCCGGATGTGCTGAAGGCGAAGAGCCAGGGCTTTCGCGCTTACAAAATTCATCCCGGAGGAGGCCAGCACAAGACGGGGCCGGCGATTCCCTCTTACGTCGGTCACATGGAGGAGATTCGCGAGGTTCGCAAAGCTGTTGGCGATGAGTTCGTGTTGATGCATGATCCGGTGCAGCGGTATGGGCGATTTGAGGCGATGACCGTGGGGCGGCTGCTGGATGAGTTGAACTATGCGTGGTACGAGGATCCGATTCGCACGACCGATCAGGAGGGTCTGATCGAGTTGTGCGCGGCGTTGAACCTGCCAATTCATGTCGGCGAGTTTATTTACTCGATCGCGGATTTTGCGGAGTACATCAAACGCGATGCGCTGGATGTTGTTCGCCTGATTGCGGACAACGTTGGCGGAATCTCCGGCGCGATGCGCGTGGGTTTGCTGGCGGATGCGCATGGACTGGAATGCACGCCGCATAACTGGGGAAATGTCCCGGATATGGCGCTGCACTTCCATGTGGAGCTGGCGCTGCCGAATGCGTATTGGTTTGAGATGCCCTTCCCTGCCGAGTATGCGGACAGGCCGTATTACAAGGATAAATTCCGCATCAATGAAGAGGGCTTTGTGCTGGCTCCGACTGCTCCAGGCCTGGGCTACCCGATCGACCATGATGCGCTGGCCAACATGACGCTGCGAATTAATCGCTGATTTTTGAAGCGCCTGAGTGTGCAGGCAGAGAAAAGGAAGCTCTTGTGATGAAAAAGCCGTCGAGACGCGAGTTTTTAGGAAGTTCCGTTGGGCTGGCAGGCGCGGGCGCAGCCGGGTTTGCGGCATTGGCTGATCCGATTGGGGCTGCGGCGCAGTCGGTTGGAGTGAAGGCAGGCGACCTGCCGGACCTGACGATCAAGGAGGTCAAGGTTTATGTGACCAATTTGGGCAACTATAAAAGCCTGAACGGCGAACGGGGCGAACTGATCTCGATTGTCACGAACAGCGGGATCGAGGGGAACTACACCCTGGGCAATCGCAATCCCACTGTGGGATGGCTGGACTGGGCCAAGCCGAACCTTGTAGGCAAGAGCGTAGTCGATGTGCTGCCTGTGTTGACTTCCACTTCTGGCCTCAAGGGGACTTATGGGTTCAATGGCGAGCTGTATTCGCAGCCGGGAGCCGGGGGAACACGGTATCAGGGCGGCAATACGTTTCATCGTGCGCCGGCGCGGGGCAACGGCTCTGCGTTCGATACGGAGGGCGTGGGCGGAGGGCTGATAACTCGAGCCGGAGGCCAGTGGCCGAACTGGTACGCAGCGGCGGCTGATGTTTGCCTGTGGGACATCCTGGGCAAGGCGGTGAATCGGCCGATTTACAAGCTGCTGAATGGTGGATGCGGAAGCGGCAAAACGAAGATGATGGCCTATGCGAGCTCCACGCATCATCCGGCGATCGAGGACTACGCGCCCGAGGTGGTGAAGGCTAAGTCGGAGGGTTTCAAGGCGTACAAGATCCACCCCGGGCTTGGCGACCATACGAAAGGCCCCGCCATTCCTGCGTATATGGGGCACATGGAGGAGATCAAGCAGGTGCGTCAGGCGGCGGGTGATGAGTTCATCCTCGCGCACGATCCGGTGCAGATGTACAACCGGTATGAGGCGATGAAGGTTGGGCGTCTGCTGGATGAACTCGACTATGCGTGGTTCGAGGATCCTATCCGTACTACGGATATGGATGGACTGATCGAGCTTGCCAGAGAGTTGAGCCTGCCGCTGCATGTGGGTGAGTTTCTGTATTCCATCTCCGACTTTGCGGAGTACATCAGCAAGGGGGCGCTTGACGTTGCGCGGTTGATCGCGGATAACGTTGGAGGCATCAGCGGATCGATGCGGGTTGGGTTGCTGGCGGATGCGTTCGGGCTGGAGTGCACGCCGCATAACTGGGGAAATACGCTGGACCTTGCGCTGCACTTCCATCTGGAGCTGGCGCTGCCCAATGCTTCATGGTTCGAAGTTCCGTATCCGCCTGAGCTTTCCGACCACCCTTATTTCAACTACAAGTTCCGTCCGGACAAAGATGGTTACATTTATGCTCCGACCGAACCGGGGATGGGGTATCCAATCGACCGCGCTGCCCTGGATAAGGTCATCACGAGAATCGACCGCTGATCTCTTGGATGTGCTCTCACTGAACGAGGAGGTCTGCGATGGCTCGATTCCGACTGATGCTGGTGGTGATGTTTCTTGCGTTGTGGCCGGCCACTGCGCTGGAACGGCAGGATGTCACCTTCAAGATCTTCCAGTTCCCCGCCAACATGATTCCACGCATCGATGGCAATGCCGATGACTGGGCGATGGTGCCGGATAGTTACGCGATCGGCATGGACCAACTGGAAGACACCGAAGCTCCCGGCGGACACGGCACCGCGCGCGATCCGAAGGACATGGACGTCAAGGTCAAGGTCGGTTGGGTGAAGGGGCTGAATCGGCTTTATTTTCTCTATGAAGCGAGCGATAACTACTGGGATTTTGCGCGCCCGGATCTGCACAACGATATCTTCGAGGTTGTGGTCGATGGCGATTTGTCCGGAGGTCCTCTGATCGATATCTACCACCGCGATGTGTGGACTCCGGAGGCCACGGGAGATACGGCGAAGATCGACCCTCGCATCAGCCGGTCGGATGCGTTCTTTGCCTATCAGGGCGCGCATGCGCAGAACTACCACATCTTTACTCCGGCGCTGAATAAGGACTGGGCGATGGACTGGGGATGCGCTCAATATACGAAAGAGCTGCCCTATGCCAACCATGCGCTCAAGTACAACTTCAAGCCCGGCGAGCCGGGGAAGCTGGTGCTGGAGTTCTGGATTACTCCGTTTGACTATGCGGGGTGCGAGGGGCCGCAGAGAGCGGTCGAGTCGGTGCTGACGGAGAATAAGCTGATTGGGCTTTCGTGGGCGGTGATCGACTATGACGATGTGAACTCGAACAAGCGGCACTTCTGGAACCTATCGCATAAGCAGACTTTTTTCGGGAATGCATCGGAGCTTGTCGGGTTTCGGCTGATGCCGCTGGAGCCGCAGTTTCGCAAAGAGCTCGAGGCTCGCTGGTCGTTCAAAGTGATCGATATGGATCGAAAGCTGGTTGCCTTCAAGGATGATTCCGAGGGCGAAGTCACTTCGAGGAAGTGGGACTTCGGCGACGGAACCAGTTCGACGGAGCAGAATCCGATCCATCAGTACAAGACGACGCCGGGGAGAGAGGGGACTTATACGGTCATCCTTGAAGTCAGCGGACCCAAGGGAACCTCGAGCATGTCGAAGGTGTGGGATGTTCATGTCAGAGGTTGAGCGGTGCCGTCCGTCCTGCCTGAGCACGTCACTCAACATTAAGTTCCCCGGAGAGACCAGCAGAGTATGAGCTTCACGCAAAAGCAGCGGACTACTCTGCCGATACGGTACTTTCTTGTTTCCTGGTTGTTTGTGCTCAGTGCGATCGCCTATCTGGACCGCACAAACATCTCGGTTGCAGGGATCCAGATCGCGCACGAGTTTGCGATCGACAATACGCATCTGGGCTGGGTTTCCAGCGTATTCCTTATCGGCTATGCCAGTTTCCAAATCCCTGCAGGGCTGCTGTCAAGACGATTCGGTTCACGGATCATTCTGGGGCTGGGTTGCTTATGGTGGAGCGTGTTTACGGTCCTGACCGCAGTGGTTCCACCGGCGATGCGTGGCGCTCTGGGGACACTGCTCCTTGTCCGGTTTGCGTTGGGCGCAGGCGAGGCCACCATGTATCCCGCGACCAGCCAGTTTGTGGAACGCTGGTTTCCGATTCAGGAACGAGGTAAGGCAAACGGCATTATCTTTGGCGGAGTGGGCACAGGATCGGGGCTCGCTGGGCCCATCGTGACAGCCATCCTCCTGCATTATGGGTGGAGAGCTTCCTTCTGGTTCAGCGCTGTGGTAGGTGGCTTTGTGGGAATGGTGTGGTACGTTGCGGCTCGCAATACTCCGGAGGAACATCCGCTTGTTGGACCGGCGGAGGTGGCGTTCATCGAAGCGGGACGATACGTCTCCGATGACGCCGCTGTGGCAGAGCAATCCACCCAGAAAGAGACCCGGCGCGTGCCATGGGCGGCGGTGTTTACCAATAAGGCAGTTGTTGCCCTCACGATGAGTTACTTTGCGTTTGGCTATGTTGCGTGGATATTTTTTGCCTGGTTCTACATTTATCTGGCGCAGGTGCGAGGGCTGAACCTCAAGACCAGCGCGCTTTATTCCACGCTGCCGTTTCTTGCGATGACGATCGGTTGCCTGGGGGAGGCGTGGTCGCCGATTGGATAGCGAAGCGATATAGCTTGCGTCTGGGACGCTGCCTTCTGCCGGGGGTCTCGCTGGTGTTGGAACAAATCATGAGATCAAGGAACTCGGCTGAAATTTGAAAAAATGGCGGAGAGTGAGGGATTCGAACCCCCGGTACCCTTACAGGTACGTCTGATTTCGAGTCAGGTGCATTCAACCGGGCTCTGCCAACTCTCCGTCCTGTAGGTAGTTTACCGGCATGATGGCTGGTGTGCAATTCGATGTTCATGCAGGTCTGCTTAGCTGGAGACCAAGGATGAGCGCGTCGTCGGTGGGTTCGCGGTAGTAATTGGGGCGGCGGCCTTCGAGGCTAAATCCGAGGCTGGAGTAGAGAGCGATGGCGGTGGCGCTGGTGGCGCGGACTTCGAGGAGGATCGACGTGCTTCCTCGCTCGCGGCACCAGTCCAGGACGGCGAGGCAGAGCGCGCGGCCGATTCCGGAGCGGCGGGCGGAGGTGGCGACGGCCACGGTTTCCAGTTCGGCAGAGGATTCTGCGGGTCGCAGCACGGCTGATGCGAAGCCGACGATTGTAGTGTGTCGCTCGGCGACGAAGAGGCAACGTTGCGGTTTGGATTCGCTGGGTGCGTCGAAGATGGCAGCGTATGTAGCTGGCGGCCAGTGTGGCGCGTTTGCTGTCTCTCGCTCGAGGGCGAGGATACCTTCGAGGTCGGTGGGGGCAGCCTGGCGGAGTCGTACTTCTGTGAGACTCGTCGATCTGGTTGCAAGAGTCATCGTGCGGTGACTTCCGTGCTTGCTTTGGGCTTGGCGAAGATCTCGGCGTCGGTGCGGCGGACGTAGTTGGCGTCGAGGGTGGCGACGTCGTCGAACGTTGATTCGTGGAGGCGGTGAAGAGCGAGGAGTAAGGCATCTGCGGCGGTGAGTTCGTGGACTAGCTGCGGGTTTATGTCCGCGAGTGATTCGGCGAGTGCGGGTTCGCAGCTGATGACTGTGGCGTTCTGCGGAGCGGTGTGGATGGCGGAGAAAAGCTCATCGCAGGTGAGGAGAGATTCGCGGAGGCAGATTCCGTCGTGATATTCGCCGTAGTAGAACTCTGCGCGGCCTGCGTCGAGGAGGGCGTGGACGTGGCCAGTTGCGGGCTGCGTCTGATTGGCGAGTACGGCGAGGCGTGATATCGCGATGAGTGGAATCGCGAGTGCTTCGCCGAGGCCTTTGGCCGCGCTGAGACCGATGCGGACTCCGGTGAAAGAGCCCGGGCCGTGAACGATGGCGATAGCTCTGAGGGATTGCAGGGCTATGCCCTGATCCGCGATGAGGGCTTTGATGGCGGGCACGAGGCGCTCCGAGGCGGTGCGGCCGGGGAGCGTTGCGGTGGCGAGGATTTTGTGTGAGGCTTCGGTATCGGCGAGGGCGATGCTGCCGGTTGCGCCGCAGGTGTCGATGAGCAAGAGACGTGGGAGAAGGTGGTTCATTCGGGGATTGCCTCTGCGGGTGTTTCGTGTGGTGCGTGGTTGCTGACGATCTCGATGAGGACTCCGCCCGTGCTTTCGGGATGGACGAAGAAGTAGCGATGACCTCCGGCTCCGATGCGGATGCGGTCGCTGGCGAGGCGGACGCCTTCGGTGTGAAGGCGGTTGAACAGGGCTTCGATTCCGTCGTCCTTTCCATCGATGCGAAGGGCGATGTGGTGCATGCCTTCGCCGCGCCTTGCAAGGAAGCGGCCGATGATGGAGTCCTCGGTGGTGGGTTCGAGGAGTTCGATGCGGGTTTCGCCGAGCGGGAGCATCGCGGTCTTTACTTGTTCGTGTTCGATTGTTTCTTCGTGGGTGATGGTGAGACCAAGTGCGGTGTAGAAGGTTTTTGCGGCGGCGATGCTGCGGACTGCGATGCCGATGTGGTCGAGTTTTTGTTCGGGCAGGATGGCCGGGGGTGCGGTCGCCTTCGGTCGCGAGGTGGGGTGAAGGGCGGTGAACCGGCCGATGTGGTCGAGGAGCGCGTCGATTCCCTGCCCTGTGGTGGCGATGGTGCGGACGATGGGCGGCTGCCAGGTTGCGGGTTGCGGGGTGAGGCTTTGCATGGCGAGGATCTCGGACTCGGTGCGGTCGGCTCCGTCGAGATCAGCTTTGTTGAGGACGAAGAGGTCGGCGATCTCGAGGATGCCGGCTTTGAGGCTTTGTACTTCGTCGCCCATGCCGGGGACGAGGACGACGAGAGTGACGGCGGCGAGGGCGGCGACCTCGACCTCGGACTGGCCGACGCCGACCGTCTCTATTAATAGGATGTCGCGACCGGCGGCTTCCATGACGTCGCAGACGGCGGAGGCGGTGGCGGCGAGACCGCCGGTGGCTCCCCGGGAGGCCATGCTGCGGAAGTAGACGCCTTCGTCACCGGCGAAGCCCTGGAGACGGATGCGGTCGCCGAGGAGCGCGCCGCCGGTGTAGGGGCTCGACGGATCGATGGCCAGGATGCCGACCGTCTTGCCCTGCTCACGGAACTTGTGGGCGAGGCGATCGACCAGGGTGCTTTTGCCTGCGCCTGGGGGGCCGGTGATGCCGATGCGGAGGGCATGGCGGGAGGCGGCGCGGCAGGCAGCGAGGAGCTTGGTTGCGCCGGGGGCGCGGTCCTCGACGAGGGAGATGGCGCGGGCCAAGGCGCGGGGGTCTCCGGCGCGGATGCAGGCGAGGAGCTCGGCGGGCGAGAACGGGCGGTCTGGTTCGACGGGGGCCACGTGAGCGATGATACCGCCCTTGCCGGTTTGGGTTCGGTTTGCACAGTTTCCAGGGCGTTTTGCCCCCCCCACCCCCACGGGGGGGGTATAGCTAAGTGACCTGGATGCAATAGATACTAAAACTGGTGTCTGTAAATATTTGATTTATTGAGTGGTTAGACTCAAATATAGCAAAACAAACGAGTTGTTTGAAGATGTCGAGGCCTGAACACAACAAGTCCGGCGCAGGCCGGACTTGTTTGCTCATTTGTTGATTCCTACAATCATTATAAGGTTTGGAGCATAACTGAACGGCCAACTATTTTCAGGGCTTTATGTGTTTTGTTTCTGTTGGTTATCGGATTTTTTTGCGCCAATGGGGCTTGACATGTTTCGTAGAGGATTTTGCGAATGGAATGCGTGTAAAGTGAGGAAATGTATGGCGGTAAGGGCGTTTGAACTAAGCCGCTGGCGCGGCGGATGCTGTAGTGGTGGCGGTCTGGGCGGCGGCTGGGTTTAGCGTTTGGGTCACAAGGAGG
>OLLV01000008.1_pt1 | contig 61412 bp, 51 predicted proteins | sample 1604641 | NCBI WGS metagenome assembly OLLV01 (sample SAMEA104055725, study PRJEB20765) | soil metagenome | biome: Arctic tundra; feature: Polygonal ground; material: soil | place: USA | collected 2011-09 | depth 0-0.5 m
TAGGGGGTAGGGGGTAGGGGGTAGGAGCCAGCGGTGCGGGTTGGAGAGTTACTACACCCTGTTCCCTATTCCCTATTTCCTCGTTCGCCCAGGGGACTTCGTGGCGATGCTCGAGCCAGTAGGCTTTGGAGCGGGCGGCCCAGGCGTGGGTGAGGGACATGGAGTCGCGGGTGCGTTCCCAGGTGGCAGGGGTTTCGACGCACTCGTCGAAGGCCATGATGATGTCGGCTCCGAGGGCGATCTGGACGGCGATGGAGTGCTCGGGGGAGAAGAAGTGTTTGGAGCCGTCGAGGTGGGAGCTGAACTCGACTCCGTCTTCGGTGATCTTGCGGAGCTTGGCGAGGGAGAAGACCTGGAAGCCGCCGGAGTCGGTGAGCATGGGGCGCGTCCATCCCATGAAGCGATGGACGCCGCCCATGCGGCGGATGAGCTCGTGGCCGGGGCGGAGGTAGAGGTGATAGGTGTTGGCGAGGATGATCTCTGCGCCTGCGCCGTTGCTCCCGATGTGTTCGAGAATGTCTTGCGGAATGGCCTTGACGGAGGCGGCGGTGCCGACCGGCATGAAGACGGGCGTCTGCACGGTGCCGTGTGGGAGGTGCAGCGCGGCGCGGCGTCCGCCGGATGTGGAGGTGGAGGAGATTTCGAGCGCGAGGGACATCTCCTCCAGTATGCCTGTTCGGGGCGGCTGGAGCTGGTCTGAAAGTGGGTCAGGACCTGGCTAGGGCTGTTCGGCGATCTCGACGGCCTGGGCTACGGTGAGGTCATTGGGCACGCGAACGAAGTTGCTGTGTTCGGCGTGCTCCTTCTTCGCGATCGATTTGAAAAAGATGGCCTTGCCGTTGATGTCGGTGTCGAGCGACGTGGTCTTCCAGTCGGGTTGGCCGAGGGAGTTGCGGGTGGTGGCGAAGTTGCTTCCGGCGTGGATCGTCGCGAGCAGTCCAAACCCGATGTTGACGTCTTCGGGCAACTTGCCTTCGATCTGGTGGAGGCGCATGGACTTTGGGTCAATCAGCATGGTGCCGGACATTCCGTGGAGCACGCGCTCTTCCATGGACTGGGCTTCGTAGCCGGGGTTTGGCTTAAAGTCGATGCGGAGATAGCCGCCCTCCTCGCGCGCATCGCCAAAGAGAAAGGCTTTGGGCAGCAACATGAGCATTTGCCTGGCGTGGGCCTCATCGTCTTTGAGCGCCTGCGACTTCTTCTGGAAGGCGGCGGGGTCCGCGACGATGGCGGCGAGGCGGCCGCGTTCGGAGGCGATGCGGCCGGGGCTGAGTGGCTGGCCATCCTCTTCGAGCAGCATGCGGACTTTGCCGGCGTTGGTCTCGACGATCTTCTCCTTCCAGAGATGGCCGCCGGTGCGGTCGGAGCGCTCGACGGACGTGTAGGCGTAGTGGTCCTTGTGCTGAGCGGCCAGATCCTCATTGGCCAGCATGGTGGAGATGAGCTGCTTTGGGGAGCCGATGAGCTGCGGGCCGGCGGTGTCCGCGCCTGCGACGTGGGGGGGCTGAGCCACGGCGACGCAGGCGAGGGAGGCGATCGCAGCCCAATAGATTTTCTTTCGGTTCGATTTCAGGTTGTCTCCCATCGGCATTGTTGCAAGCCTCTCATGAACATGAGATGCGTGTTGGACGGCGGAGCGACGGAAGTGGCAGCAGGATTCGTGCCTGGTTTCTCCGGTTCTTGCTTAACGCTTGCTTAAGATCAGTGCGCGCCCATCTCTTCGGGGGGAGAGGCTTCGCGCTTTGTGGGCAGGCGCATGATGAATACCAGCGGGGACAGCAGGAAGATGACCACGCTGAGGATAAAGAAGGCGTTCTGGTAGCTGAGCATGGAGGCTTCGCGCACCATCTGCTGGTACGCGTAGCCGGCGGCGAACTGGCCGGCGGCGATGGGCGACATGCCGCCGACGGCGAGCATGTGTTTGATGCGGTCGGTGTAGAGGATGTAGGGGACGCTGCCGGGGATGACGTTGGCGGCGAGCGCGGCCTGGTGGACCTGCGAGCCGCGGGCGAGGTAGGTGGTAAGCAGGGCGGTGCCCGCGCTTCCGCCGAGATTGCGCGCGAAGTTGGAGAGGCTGGAGATCTGGTTGGTCTTGGTGGCCGGGACGCCGACGTAGTTCAGGGTGCTGATGGGGATGAAGATGAAGGGCAGGCCGACGACCTGGAACATTCGCCACAGGGTGACGGTTCCGAAGCCGGTGGTGAGATCGAGGCGGGTGAGGTTGTAGATGCCGATGGCGGTGGCGAGATAGCCGAGAAAGACGACCGTGCGGGGATCGATCTTGAGGCTGAGCGATTTGCCCGCGGCGAACATCATGAACATCATGACGAAGCCCGCGGGCGAGAGCACCATGCCCGCGCGCTCGGCGGTGTAGCCGAGGAGGACCTGGAGGTATTGCGGGATGAGGACGGTTGAGCCGAAGAGCACCATGCCGAGGACGAGCTGGAGAAAGACGGCGGTGCCGAAGTTGCGGTTCTGGAGGAGCCTGAGGTCGACGATGGGGTCGGGGTGGTTCCACTCCCAGTAGGCGAAGAAGATGAGGAGGCAGACGGCGAGGACGGCGGAGGCGCGGATCATGGGGTCGCCGAACCAGTCTTTCTCCTGGCCCTTGTCGAGAGTGAACTCGAGGCAGCCGACGCCGAGGGCGACCAGGCCGAGGCCGGTGAAGTCGATTCGCTTATGCTTTGCTTCTTCCCTTCGCACTTTCATGAACGGCGGGTCTTCGACCATGCGGTTCGAGAGATAGAGCGACAGCAGGCCGACGGGGAGGTTGATGAAGAAGATCCAGTGCCAGTTGAAGTTGTCGGTGATCCAGCCGCCCAGCGTGGGGCCGATGGCTGGCGCGACGACGACGGCCATGCCGTAGACGGCGAAGGCCTGGCCGCGCTTGGCGACGGGGAAGGTGTCGGCGAGGATGGCCTGTTCGCTGGGGGCGAGGCCGCCTCCTCCCGCGCCTTGCAGGATGCGCGCGAAGATGAGCAAGGGCAAGGTCTGGGCGAAGCCGCAGAGCATGGAGCAGATGGTGAAGAGCGCCACGCACGTCATATAGAAGCGCTTGCGGCCGAAGCGGTTGGCGAGCCAGCCGGAGATGGGAAGGACGATGGCGCTGGAGACGAGATAGCTGGTGAGGACCCAGGTGGCCTCTTCCTGACTTGCTCCGAGCGAGCCGGCCATGTGCGGCAGGGCGACGTTGGCGATGGAGGTGTCGAGCACCTCCATGAAGGTGGCGAGGGTGACGGTCAGCGCGACGGCCCATGGGTTGTGGGTGGGCTTCCAGTCCAACTGGTCGACGACGTATTCAGGCATTCCTCATCCTCGTTTTATGGCCCCCACGCCCATAAATGCCCATGTCAGCATTCTAAGTTGGCGGCGGCGCAACGCCAAAGTCCGCTCGTAGAAATCCTGGGCAGACCGGCATGGTGTCACCGGAGGCTGACTGGTTCTGTGGCGAATCGATGCCTGTTAGCCTGTGGGTACGGCACGTAGGAGCTTTGCGGATGTTGACGCGCAGGCGATTTGCGCAGATGGCAGCGATGGGGTCTGGTGCGGTTGCGCTCGGCGGGCGGGGGCTTGCGCAGGCTGCGCTCGGAGCGCCGGACATCTCGCTGGAGATTGCGCCGTATCTGCTGGAGGTTTCGCCGAAGCACCGGTTCCAGACGGTGGCGTATAACGGCATGGTGCCGGGGCCGCTGCTGCGGATGAAGGAGGGGCGTGCCGTTACGGTTGCGGTGCGGAACAAGTCCGCGGACGCCGAGGTGGTGCATTGGCATGGGCTGCATCTTCTCTCGGAGGTGGATGGCGCGATGGAGGAAGGGACGCCGATGATCGCGCCCGGCGCGTCGGCGCGATATACGTTTACGCCGGAGCCCGCGGGGTTTCGCTGGTTCCATACGCATACGTTTGCGGGGGACAATCTGCACAAGGGGCAGTATGGCGGGCAGCATGGGTTTCTGATGATTGAGTCGCCGGAGAATCCGGGCGCTTACGACCGCGAGGTTTTTCTTGCGCTGCACGACTGGGAAGGCCGCGAGATGGCTTCGGACGATGGCTCGATGATGCCGGTGTACGAGGTGTCGACGATCAACGGCAAGATGATGGGGTTTGGCGAGCCGGTGCGGGTGAAACAGGGTGAGCGGGTGATGATGCATGTGCTGAACTCAAGCCCGACGGAGGTGCATTGGGTTGCGTTGGCGGGGCATCGGTTTCGAGTGGTTGCGCTGGATGGGAATGCGGTGCCGCGCCCGCAGACGGTTGAGATGTTGCGGTTGGCACCGGCGGAGCGCGTGTCCGCGATCATCACGATGGATGCGCCCGGGGCGTGGGTGCTGGGCGAGGTGCGACGGCATATTCAGGCGGCAGGTATGGGGATTGTGGTCGAGTATGCGGATGCAGGTGGTGCGGCGAAGTGGGTGCAGCCGGAGGAACTTGTGTGGGACTACCGCGAGTTCGCCGGAACGGATACAGACAAATCCACCACCGATACGGTTACAAACATTCCTCTGGTGTTCGACTCAAAGTTCGAAGGGCATGGCAGCCAGGAGCGGTGGACGATCAATGGCAAGTCGTATCCGCGGACGGAGGAGCCGGTGCTCGAACCTGGCAAGCGGTATCGGCTGGTGTTGAAGAATGTCAGCGCGGATGAGCATCCGGTCCATCTGCATCGCCACACGTTTGAGGTGAAGAGTGTGGGAGGAGCGGCTGTGGGGCCGGGATTGCGGAAGGATGTTCTGCTGGTGCCTGCGAAGAGCACCGCGGCGATCGAGTTTGTGGCGAACAATCCGGGGCGGACGCTCTTTCACTGCCATCAACAGAACCACATGGATCGAGGCTTTATGATGGTGTTTCGCTATGCGTAACTTCGAAAGAGTTTTTTTGCGATGGGTCGGCGTGGTATTGGTTGTGGCCGCGCTTGGCGTAGTTTTCTCAGCATGCGCGCTGGCGCAGGGCAACTATGAGATCCAGGTGTACGGCGCGGATACGGTTGCGCCGAAGAACCTGATGGTGGAGCTGCACTCGAACTTTACGCCGGAGGGACAGAAGAACACGATCGACGGCGTCTATCCTACGAACCACCAGGAGCACGAGACGCTGGAGCTGACCGAGGGAATTACGAGCTGGTCGGAGATTGGGTTCTACGTGTTTACTTCGGAGCAGGCGGGGCATGGGGTGCAATGGGTGGGCGACCACATCCGCCCGCGGGTGCGCGCGCCGGATAGCTGGCATCTGCCGGTGGGGTTGAGTCTTTCGACGGAGATTGGATATCAGCGGGCGGCGTATTCGCCGGATACGTGGACGTGGGAGCTGCGGCCGATCGTCGACAAGACGATTGGGCGATGGTATTTCGCGGTGAACCCGGCGCTGGAGCGGACGTGGCATGGGCCGGATGTTAAGCAAGGACTAGGCTTCGCGCCGGGCGCGAAGATTGGGTACGACTTTACGAAGAAGGTGAATGCGGGGTTCGAGTACTACGCGGACTATGGACGGCTGGGTTCGTTCGATTCAATGCATGAGCAGCAACAGCAGTTCTTTGTGGTGACGGATCTGAATGTGTCGCCGGTGTGGGAGATCAATTTCGGCGTAGGGGTGGGGCCGACGGCGGGGACGGACCATTTGATTGTGAAGGGGATTCTGGGGCGGCGGTTTAATTGGGGGCATTCGTCCCCGGTGGACTGATTGGCGAGGGCTTCGCGGTCGTCACTATACTTGTGAGCGCGCGACGAAGTGCACTGGAAATCGCCCGTCGCGTATAGGAGTCCCGTGCGAATTCGAACACAACTGATCGTTCCCTTTGCGTTTTGCTGTCTTTCGACAGCGGCCTGCTTTGCGCAGGTTTCTTCGAATGCCGGTTTGGTTGATCTCGACAGGCCTGCGCGGGTAGGGGAGTTTTTTGTTGCGGGTGGTGGCCATGCGGCGGCGATTTATGTTGCGCCGCAGAATCCTGAGACGGTGCGGGTGGTGGCGGAGGCGTTTGCTTCCGATGTCGAGCGGGTGACGGGTGTGAAGCCGAAGATGCTGACTTCGCTTGCGACGCCACTGCCGGCGGAGTTGATTGTGGTGGGAGTGCTGGGGCAGTCGCCGGAGATCGACGGCATGGTTCGCGCGCGCAAGCTGGACGTGAGCGCCGTCGCTGGCAAGTGGGAGTCTGCGGTGACGGCGGTGGTTGCTTCACCGATGCCGGGGGTGAAGCGTGCGCTGGTGATTGCGGGCTCGGACCGGCGGGGCGCGGCGTTTGCGCTGTTTACGATCTCGCGGCAGATGGGTGTTTCGCCGTGGACGTGGTGGGCGGATGTTCCGGTGGCGCATCGCAGTGCGATTTCGGCGCGCGCGGGGGCGCATGTGCAGCACCAGCCTTCGGTGCAGTATCGCGGGATTTTCTTCAACGATGAGGATTGGGGGTTCCGGCCGTGGGCCTCGAAGAAGATGGACCCGGAGCTGAACAACATTGGGCCGCATGCTTACGAGCGCGTGTTTGAGCTGTTGTTGCGGCTACATGCGAATTCGCTGTGGCCGGCGATGCATCCGGGGTCGCTGCCGTTCAATGCAGCGCCGGAGAATGCGAAGCTGGCGGACAAGTGGGGGATTGTGATGAGCTCGTCGCACTCCGAGGTTCTGCTGCGGAACAATGTGGGTGAGTGGAATGAGAAGACAGATGGGCCGTGGAACTACCAGACGAACTCGGCGGCGATGAATGCATACTGGGACAAGCGGCTGGTGGAGAATGGCAAGTACGAGAATTTTTACACCGTGGGACTGCGCGGGGTGCATGATTCGGGGCTGGAGGCGAACGGGACGCCGGAGGTGAAGGCGAAGCTGGTGGAAGATGCGATGGCGGCGCAGCGCGCGCTGCTGGCGAAGCGGGTGAATCCGGATGTGACGAAGATTCCGCAGGTGATCTGGGTGTACAAGGAGTCGCTCGATCTGTATCGCGTGGGCATGAAGGTCCCGGACGACGTGACGCTGGGCTGGACCGACGACAACTATGGCTACATCCGCGAGCTGCCGGATGCGGCGGAGCAGAAGCGCGCGGGCGGGTCGGGGATCTATTACCACGTGTCGTACTGGGGCTCGCCGCATGATTATCTGTGGCTATGCACTACGCCGCCGGCGCTGATTCAGGAAGAGATGACGAAGGCGTATGACCACAACGCGCGGAAGTACTGGGTGCTGAATGTGGGGGATTTGAAGCCGGCGGAGATCGATATCGATTATTTTTTGCAACTGGCGTGGGATGAGCCGGGGACGGCGAAGGTGAGCCAGCATGATTTTCTGCGGCAGTGGGCGAGCGAGCAGTTCCCTGCCTCGTCTGCGTCCGCGATTGCGGAGGTGATGATGCGGTACTACCAACTGAACTTTGTGCGGAGGCCGGAGTTCATGGGGTTCAACGGGTACAACGACGGGATCAATCGCACTGCGTTCAATCCGCTGGCGTGGGGTTCGAAGGGCGAGCCAGACCAGAACAGCGCGCGCGGTGCTGCGTGGTCTCACTTGCGCGATGATGCGGCGGCGATTGCGAAGACGTTGCCGGCGGCGTCTCAGGATGCGTACTTCGAGCTGGTGGGTTATCCGGTGGAGGGTGCGGCGGCGATGAATGAGAAGTTTCTTGCGACTGACCTTACTTTTCTCGATGCTTCGCGGCATAACGATTCGGCGATGCAGTCCGATGCGGCTCGCGCGCATGGCGCGTTTGACACGATTCAGTCGCTGACTGCGAAGTTCAATACGATTGTGGGCGGCAAGTGGGATGGGATCATGTCGGACGCGCCGCGAGAACGGCATGTGTTTGAGATGCCGCGAACGGCGACGGATGCGGATGCTGCAAAGCCGTTGCCTGCTTCTTGGGGAGCGGGGGCGGCGGATGCTGAACCCACCCATCGCGATGAGACTGCGATGAATGGGGCACACAGTTTTGTGGAGTTGCAGAGGACGGTATCGATCAACGCGGCGCATTTTGCGCGGAGCAGCGATGGCTCGCTGGCGCACTGGAATGTTCTGCGCGATCTGGGTATCTCCGGGGCTTCGGTGGTTTATGGTTCGCCGGGTTTGCTGGCGAATGCGTCGCCTTCTTCGGTGGTGTCAACGAAAGATTCCCCGTGGTTGGAGTATGAGTTTACTACGACTGGCGCGGGTGCGGCTTCGCTTGCGGTGCATCTGCTGCCAACGTTTGCGATCGACTCGGATCATCTGCTGCGTTATGCGGTGTCGGTGGATGGAGGCGCGCCGGTGGAGCTTGATGCCAGCGGCCCCAAGGGGCATGGGCCGGATACGGCGACCTGGTCGGCCAATGTGCTGCGCAACTCGGCGATTGCGATGGTGCCGCTGGGTGAGCTTGCGGCGGGCAAGCATACGGTGCGGCTGATCTATCGCGATCCTGGCGTGGCGTTTGAGCATCTTGTGGTGACGTTTGCGGGTGCTTCGCCTGCGTATCCCGTGCCGCCTGAGACGGTGGCTACAGCGCACTGATTCAGGAGTGCGTGCAGAATTAGCGGTGCTATGCTTTCGGATTCTGAATCGCAGGCAGGAGGGCCAGATGCGAGCTTTGCGTGGAACCGGAGCACGGCGGGTTGCCGTTGTTTTGCTGCTCGGCGTGCTCGCTGTGTCTCGGCTTGCGGTGGCGCAGCAGGTGGATCCGGAGAAGCTGGATGATGTGCTCGGGAAGCGGGTGGATCCGCTTACGATCGATGATGTGCTGGCGCGGCTTGAGGATAATCTTCGTCACTATGACAAGGATGTTCCCAGCTTCCTGTGCGATGAGCATGTTGTCTCGCAGGTCTTGCCCAACCGGATGAACCAGGACACAGTCACGGATTCGGTCTTTCGCTTGAAACGGACCGTTGAGTCCAACCGGAGGGTGACGCTTTCGGAGTCGCGGGACATCAAGAGGGTGAACGGACGGGCGGCGAAGGGAGATGACCTTGCGGGGCCGTCGATTCTGAGTGGCGCGTTTTCGGGTGGGCTTGCGATTGTCTCGGTCGATCAAAAGGCCTGTATGGGCTATAAGCTGCGGCCCATCCGGCCGGATCGTCCCAATGATCCGTATGTCGTCGAGTTCGCCAGCCTGCCTGTGCGGGAGCATCCTCGCGACTGCCTGCTGCAGGAGGAGGGCGAGGGGCGGGTCGTGATCGATCCAGCGAGCATGCAGATCAAACGGATGGAGTTGACGGTGCCGCATCATGTTCTGAATTTTTCTGGGTCCACGCTCGACGGCCGTCCGATCCCTCCAGTGAGCGGCGTGTGGACCGTTTCGGTTGACTATGCGACCGTCCTGCTGGGGGGGCGGTCGTTCTGGATGCCATCGGTCATTACGTCGAATATGGCGGCGGTGCCGGGGCCTACGGTGTGGTCTTTCAAGGCGCAGTACAGCAACTACCACAAGCTCGAAGTGACCACGCGGATTGTGATTCCGGGTGAGGAAGAGACTGCGCCTTAAGGGTGTTTCCCGGTTTTGGATTGAGAAGGACTGTGTTGATGCAAGGGAGTGCTATTCTTTTATGATTTATTGGATCACGCTTGAGGGGTCATGATGGTAGGTTCTTATATCACCAGAAGCAGCAGGGCCGCTCTTACCATGCTGCTGGGGAGTATCCTCGCGTTCCATTCGGCTTCGGCTCAGACCGCCTCACCCGTTACACTCGACGACATTCTTCTTCGGCTCGAAAATAACTTGCACCGCTATCACACCGAGATTCCCAGTTTTTTCTGCGCGGAACATGTTATTTCGCAGGTTGTCCCAGGCTCGCGGACGATCACGGATTCCGTCTTTCGTCTCAAGCGACTCCCTGGCCCGGACCAGACGACTACGCTTACCGAATCGCGCGATGTTAAGACTGTCAACGGCCAACCGGCGCAGGCCGATGAGATCAAAGGTCCTTCTATTGTGAACGGAGCGTTTTCCGGCGGGCTTTCCATCGTTTCTCTCAGCCAGAAAGCCTGCCTGCGATATAAGCTCCAACCCATCAAACGAGGCAACTCAGTTCCCTACGTCATCGAATTCGAAAGTGTCCCGGCCAGCGAGCGCACCGCCGCCTGCAGCCTACAAGAGGATGGCACGGGGCATGTGCTGATCGACCCTGCCACCATGGAGATCAAGCGAATGGAGCTCCACGTTCCTCACCACACGATCATCCCAGCCCGCAAGACTGCGAATGGTTTTAATATTCCGCCTGTCATGGGCACCTGGGACCTTGCAGTTGATTACGGCCCAGTTCTTTTAGAAGGAAAGACATTCTGGATGCCCCAGAACATCGTTTCCTCATCGATTGCCGGGTTCGTCGACGACCGGACGGTGTGGTCGTTCAAAGCCAACTACAGCAACTACCACAAGCTTGAAGTCACTACTCGTATTCTTCCCGCTAACGATGCCACTGCGCCGTGAAGAATCAGTGCCATCCGATCCCTGAAGTGAAACCTGAGGTGGATTCCATGTCGGAGCCGAAACCATATTTCTGCAGCACAGCACTTATTTTGATTGCTGCAGCCAGCGTTGTGTTTTGCGCTGCCTGCCCTGTAGCAGCGGCGCAGGACACCTCGACGCTGCTGGTGCTGCGACCCATACCTGCCAAGTCGAAGGGCAAACAAGCCGATCCTGCGACGCCTCCGGTCCTCCAGTCCGATGTCTCCGGGATTAAGATTGGCGGTAAGCCAGCAGCCATCACGGCGTGGACACCTTTGCTGAAGGGACCAACGACTTTGCAACTCGTGGTGCTGCTCGATCCACAGCAGCGGATTGGCCTTTATGGGCAGTTCGATGCCATCAAGAACCTATTCAACAGTTTGCCACCGAATGTCGAGATCGCCGTTGGGTACATGCTGCAGGGCAAGACGAAGATTGATCAGATCTTCACTGCCGACCGCACACTTGCAGGCAATGCGCTGCATTTGCAGACGGAAGAAGAGGCGGCCAGCCCGAAGAACAACAATGGAAATATCTATTATTGTCTCGAGGACCTGGCGGTGAATTGGCCTGATCCCGACCCAAAGAAAGTGCGCGCGGTTTTGTTGTTCACCGATGGCATTGGCCGCTCCGCGAGTGTCAGAAGCAGCGGTGCAACAATCGAAGGCACCCTCCAGTTGAATCCCGATGTCGACGTGGCCTCACAGTTCCTCATACGTGCGGGAATTGCGCCGTTTCCTTTTTATTACGTCGACCTCGTCCCGCTGGCTGGACAAAAAAGCGGCAGCGGTTATATAGGCAACCTCGACCAACTGACTGCGGAGACCAACGGTCAGGCGCTTTATGACGGCCCTCTTCCACCTCGAACGTTCGGCCCTCTGCTTTATCGGTTCTACTCGATTCTGGACAGCGAGGCGGTAGTAACCGTGGCGGCAAAGGGCTCCGGATTGAAGACGCTCGATATCAAGTCCAGCCGCGAAGACATCAAGGTAGCGGGTCCGAACGAAGTGATGATCGGGAATGGAATGCCTAAGAAGTAGGCAGAGGCGCCAAACGTATCAGCATCTCGTGGACAGTGCGGCCGGAGATGGGGCTGACCATTTCAGGGGCGATCTCGGCGAGGGGTTCCAGGACGAAGAGGCGTTCAGCGAGGGCGGGGTGGGGGAGAGTGAGGTCGGGGGTGGTTAGGACTACGTCGTCCATCAGCAGGAGATCCAGGTCGATGGTGCGTGGGCCCTTGGGGGCGACTTGAGTGCGGTCGCGGTCGAGGGTGCGCTCGATGGCGAGCAGGGCTTGCATCAGCGCGATGGGTTCGAGTTCGGTTGCGAGGAGGAGTGCTGCATTGAGGAAGCGGGGCTGGTCGGTGTTGCCGACGGGAGCGGTGTCGTGGAAGGTGGAGACGGCTCGCACTTCGCCGAGTTGGCGGAGGCGCTGGATGGCTTCGCGGAGGTTGGAAGCGCGGTCGCCCCAGGTGGAAGGAAGGTTCGATCCCAGCGCGATGGCGGCGATGCGTTTGGTTGCGGGCTCGGCGGGAGAGGTCACGCGTGGGCGGGGAGGGTTGTGGGAAGAATTGCGGAAGCGATCTCGGAGGCGTGCGGCTGATCGGCCTCGTCGTAGCCGTGGGCGAGGTCCCAGGCGGAGCGGTCGCGCATGAGGCGCTGCACGAGGGCGGTGTGCATGGCGTGGCCGGCGCGCTCGGCGACGACGTGGCCCTGGATGCGGCGGCCGGCGAGGGCGAGATCGCCGATGAGGTCGAGGACTTTGTGACGGACGAACTCATCGGGAAAGCGGAGGGGGCCGTTTTGGACGCTCTGGTTGGCGATGATGATGGCGCAGGCTTCGGATGCGCCGCGAATGAGGCCCATGTCGCGGAGTTTGGGCTCGTCTTCTTTGAACCCAAACGTTCTCGCAGGTGCTATCAGGCGGGCGTAGTCGCCGGTTTCGAGGTCGCCGCGGAAGGTCTCGCAGCCGATGGGCTGGGGGAAGTCGATGGTGTAGTCGATGCCGTAGCCGGAGCCGGGGTAGACGCCGATGAATTTGCTGCCGTCGCGGACTTCGACTTCCTTGAGGATGCGGATGTACTCGCGGCGTCGGCGCTGCTGCTTGAGGCCGACGGTTTGGAAAGCGTCGATGTAGGGGAGGGCGGAGCCGTCGAGGATGGGAAGTTCGAGGTTGTCGACTTCGACGATGACGTTGTCGACGCCGTAGCCGATGAGCGCGGAGAGGAGGTGCTCGGTGGTGGAGATGAGCACGGACTGGCGCATGAGGCTGGTGGCGTAGCTGACCTTGGCGACGTTGCGGCCGATGGCGGGGATCTCGAAGTTGTCGAGGTCGGTGCGGCGGAAGACGATGCCGGAGCCAGCCGGCGCGGGGACGAGGCGCATGGAGACTTCCGCGCCGCTGTGCAGGCCGATGCCGTGGAACTCAATGTCCGCCCGGATTGTCTGCTCTCGGTGAGCGTTCTGAGACAAGGGAGAGTGCTCCAACTAAATCCGTGGTTCAGATTACATCCCGGTAAAGGGGGTGGAGTGTGGCAGATTGGACACAGTTCGTGGACGGTGCCGGGGTGGTTCAGGGATGCGCGTAACGGCTGCGACTGCTGTAACATGCGTACATTCATGGTGGATACGCGGGCGATTCTCGAGGGTGTGGGGGCGGAGGCGGGCTGGATCAAGGCTCGGCTGCGGGAGTTGGTGGAGATTGAGTCGCCCAGCGACGACAAGGCTGGCGTAGATGCCGCTGTCGCTTATGTGGAGAGGCTGGCCGAGGGGCTGGACGGTCGGCCTAAGCGACACAAGCAGAAGCGGTTTGGGGATGTGCTGGAGGTGCGGTCTGGGCCGGTGCGAGGTGGGGGGAAGCCGGTTCTGCTGCTGGGGCATCTGGATACGGTTTGGCCAGTGGGGACTCTGGGGAAGATGCCGTGGCGGGAGCGGGAGGGTCGGTTCTTCGGGCCGGGCGTGCTGGATATGAAGGCTGGCGTCGTGATGGCTCTGGCGGCGGTTCGGGTGCTCGCGGGGCTTGGGGTGAGCAGGCCGGTGACACTTCTTCTGAACAGCGATGAGGAGGTGGGTAGCACGGTTTCGCGGGGGATTACCGAACGGCTGGCGCTGGGGTCGGAAGCGGTGCTGGTGCTGGAACCGGCGCAGGGGCTGGCTTGCAAGACGGCGAGGAAGGGCGTGGGGGAGTATCGGCTACATGTGACAGGAGTGGCGGCGCATAGCGGAGTGGACTTTGCGCGGGGGCACTCGGCGATTCTGGAGATGGCGCGGCTGCTACAGACGGTGGAGGGGTTTACGGATCTGAAGCTGGGGCGGACGGTGAATCCGGGGGTGGTGTCGGGCGGGACGCGATCGAATGTGGTGGCGCAGGATGCGTACGCGCAGGTGGATGTGCGGATTGCGAAGGCGAGCGACGCGGCTCGGGTGGAGAGACTGTTTCGCGGACTGCGGTGTGTCGATCCGGCTTGCAGGCTGGAGGTTTCGGGCGGGATGAATCGTCCGCCGATGGAGCGGAAGGGGGGAACGGTGGCTTTGTATAAGAAGGCGCGTAGGCTGGCGGGGGAGTTGGGTTTTGTGTTGGATGAGGCGGCTACGGGCGGCGGGTCGGATGGGAATTTTACCGCCGCGCTGGGGGTGCCTACGCTGGATGGGCTGGGTGCGGTGGGGGATGGAGCTCATGCGGTGCATGAGTCGGTGGTGGTGGAGCATTTGGTTCCGCGGACGGCGCTGCTGGCTGCGTTGATCGCGAGTGTTTAGCGCGCGCCTACTAACTTACAGGTGCTTCCCAGTCGTCTGACGATGTGACTCCTCCTTCAATCCATGTCCATTGAATCTTCTGGTAGGTGAAGGTGACCTCTTCGCGCGTGGGAACAGTGGCGTTTGCGGGGAGTGCGTTGTCCGGCATGAACTCGCGCTTTGAGGCGATGCTGGCGTTGGTCAGCTCGACCGTGTAGATCTTCTTCTGCATGGCGCCGGACAGGGTCGGGGTTGTGGTGGGAGCCCAGACCTGTAGGCTCCAGGTGGTGATGTTCTCGTTGGTCACCAGGGCGTTCCAGAGAAGCGGCGAGCTCTTGTCGATCTCTTTAACGATGGTGATCGGTTGATGCATGCGCTTGCCTGTGGGCAGGCCGGTTGAAGGATCGCGCGGGCTGGTGATCTGGACGTCGAAAGCATGCACCAGGATGCTGTTCTCCTTTCCTTTCTCGGTGACCGACCCGTTGATTGCGCCTTGCTTCTGGCCTGTCAGTGTCAGGTACGCGGTGAACCCCATGGGATGACTCCTTGGGCGGGAGTGTACACGTATTGCGTGGAGTTGGCAGGAAGAGGCGTGAGGCCAGCGTACACGCTACAATTGTAGGGTTGCGGGATGGATGGACAACTCCGTGCCTCTCACCGCGCACAGACAAACAATTCAGGGGTTTAATTTATGTCGATTCCCGCCACGCAGATGCGACCGGGCATGATTATCAAGCACAACGACCAGCTTCATGTGGTCTTTTCTGTCGAGCACCGGACGCCGGGGAACCTGCGCGCGTTTATCCAGGCGAAGCTGAAGAACGTTCGCACGGGCGCGATGTTTGTGGAGCGGTTTCGCTCGCCCGACCCGATCGACCGCGTGAAGGTCGATGAGATCAAGATGGAGTTTCTCTACTCCGACGGCGACGACTACTACTTCATGGATGAGACGTTCGAGCAGACGGTGCTGAAGCACGAGACGCTGGGCGATGCGGTGCAGTATCTGACGCCGAATCTTTCGATCTTCGTGAGCTTCCATGACGGCAAGGCCGTGGGTATCGAGCTGCCGACGCATGTCGAGATGACGGTGATGGAGACGGAGCCGGGGATCAAGTCGGCGACGGCCTCGAGCGTGACCAAGCCGGCGAAGATGGAGACAGGGCTGATTGTGCAGGTGCCGCCGTTCATCAATGAGGGCGAGAAGATCCGCGTGGATACGGCTGAAGGCGCTTACATGAGCCGCGCGTAACCAGTTCGAGCCTAAAGTCGTTCACGGATAGTTCAGCTATGGTGCAGCATTTTCTGGTGAAGGGCCGGGTGCAGGGCGTGGGGTTTCGCTGGTTCGTGCATCGCGAGGCGGCGGAGATTGGGCTGCGCGGCTGGGTGCGGAATACTCCGGATGGGCATGTCGAGGTGCTGGCCGCGGGTGAGCCCGACCAGTTGAAGGACCTGATGGCCGCGCTGGGCAAGGGTTCTCGCGGGAGCCGCGTGGATGCAGTAATTGAACATGAGCTGGCCGAGAGCGAAGGCGCGGCGCTGAAGACATTTGAGATTGAAGGAGCGTGGTAGTGAAGAAGCCGAGCGCAGCGCTGAAGAACCAGATCAATTGCGAGCCGCTGAAGGAGCTGGTGCGGACGGTTCCGGATTTTCCCAAGCCGGGGATTCTGTTCTATGACATTACGACGCTGCTGAAGGACAAGGTCGGGTTTGCGCAACTGATCGATGCGTTTGCGGCGCACTACATCGACCGCGACATTGATTTGGTGCTGGGGATCGAGGCGCGCGGGTTCATCTTTGGGCCGGCGCTGGCGTATCGGCTGAATGCGGGGTTTGTGCCGGTGCGGAAGCCGAAGAAGCTGCCGGCGAAGACGGCTCGAGTGAGCTACGACCTGGAGTATGGGACGGATGCGCTGGAGATCCATCTGGACGCGATCGAGCCGGGACAGCGCGTGGTGATCGTCGATGACCTGCTTGCGACGGGCGGAACGATGCATGCGACGGTGCAACTGGTGCGGCAGCTTGGCGGCGAGATTGCCGGGCTGGGGTTTGCGATCGAACTGGATTTTTTGAAGGGGCGGTCGAAATTTCCAGAGTATGATGTGTTTAGTTTGCTGCACTACGACGAGTAAGCAGCTTTACCCTCCACCGCCTGTGAAGTTGACGAACGTGGTGGTTTCGACTTCAACGGGTTTGCCTTCGAGCAGGTATGGCTTGTAGACCCATTGCTTCACGGCGGTCATGGCTGCGGCGCCTAGCTCCGGTGCGGGTGATGTGATGAAGCGGGTGAAGGCTATGTGGCCGTCGCGGGCGATGATGAGTTGCAGGATGACCATGCCCGCTTTATCGGTTGCGTTTTCGGGGTAGATTGGCTTGACCATGGTGGTCAGGGCGGCACCGATGGTGGCCGCGCCGAGGCGGAGTGGATGCTCGACCGGTTCGAGTCCCTCGTGGGGAAGAAAAGTGGCCTCGTCCGCGGTGAATGCTTCGAGCCTGAAGACGCGGGCGGTAGCGGTGGATTTGTTATTGCGCGTGATGTTGATGTCTCTGGTTACGGACCGTCCGGCGAAGGGTTCGATGTCGTTGCGCAGGATGAGCTGCGAGCCGTAGTCGTAGACGGCGCGCAGGGCGTTGGCGGCGGGGTCGATGCAGTAGGTGGGGAAGACGCCGATAGGGAGGAAGACTTTCGCCTTGATGGCGCGGGCGAGGACGATGCAGTTGAACGTGGACTTCCCGAATTTTTCTTTGCGCGCTTCTGGGAGGGTGCCTTCGGTGTCGCGCGGGGGCGGCATGGGGTGGACGACTTGTTCGAGGAGTTGTTCGAGGAGCCACGGGGGTTGTTCGGCGGCTTTGGTGCGGTAGAAGCCGGTGGAGGTTTGGAGATCGGTGGCTTTGTAGGACGGGGTAAACCAGGTGACTCGGTATTGCTGCGGGCTGGCCCACCACTCTTCGATGGTGCCTGGCTCGGTGGGCTTGCCGTGGGGGTCGAAGAGCTGGATGGACATCTTCATGTGCCACGGGGCGACGGTAAGTGCGTCAAGTGATGTTGCGGCATCGACGCGCTGGAGGCGGGCGGCGATGGCGGAGGCATCTTCCGCAGGCGCGGCGTGGCCCAGTGCGAGCCAAAGCAGCGCCGCGGTTGCGATGCGTTTCGTCATCTGTTTCAGGCCTTGAGACTGGACATGTCGATCACGAAGCGATATTTGACGTCGCTCTTGAGGACGCGCTCGTAGGCTTCGTTGAGCTTGTCGATGGAGGTGAGCTCGATCTCGGAGACGATGTTCTTTTCGGCGCAGTAGTCGAGCATCTCCTGGGTCTCGGGCATGCCGCCGATCATGGAGCCGGCGAACGAGCGGCGGTTCGTGATGATGGAGAAGGGCGAGATGGAGACGGGCTGGTCGGGCAGGCCGACGAGGCACATCGTGCCGTCCAGGCGCAGGAGACTGAGGTAGGCGTTGATGTCGTGGGGGGCGGAGACGCAGTCGAGGATGAAGTCGAAGGTGCCTTTGTGTTTGGCCATCGCGGCGGTGTCTTTGGAGATGACGACTTCGTCGGCGCCGAGGTTTTTTGCGTCGGCGATTTTGGATTCGGAGGTGGTGAACTGGACGACGTGCGCGCCGAAGGAGTGAGCGAACTTGAGGCCCATGTGGCCGAGTCCCCCGAGACCGACGACGCCGACTTTTTTGTTGGGGCCGACGTTCCAGTGGCGCAGAGGCGAGTAGGTGGTGATGCCGGCGCAGAGGAGCGGGGCGACAGCGGCGAGGTTGAGCTTCGGCGAGATGGTGTGGGTGTAGCGCTCGTCGCAGACGATGTTGTTGGCGTAGCCGCCGAAGGCCATGTCGCCGTTGTAGTCGCGGGCGTTGTAGGTGCCGACCATGCCGCGCTCGCAGTAGGGCTCCATGCCAGCCTTGCAGTTGGCGCAGGTGCGGCAGGAGTCGACGAGGACGCCGACGCCGGCGAGGTCGCCGAGCTTGAATCTGGTGACGGCTGAGCCGATGGCGGTGACGCGGCCGACGATCTCGTGGCCGGGGACCATGGGGTAGAGGGAGCCGCCCCACTCGTCGCGGACCTGGTGGATGTCGGAGTGGCAGATGCCGCAGAAGTCGATCTCGACAACGACGTCGGAGGGGCGGGGCTCGCGGCGCTCGAAGGTGTAGGGGACGAGCGGGGAGGTTTTGTCGTGGGCGGCGTATCCGAGGGACTTCATTTGGGTAGGTCTCCGTGGGTTTTCGGGCTAAAGATTGGTGTCAAACGCGTTACGGGCGATTCGTGGGCGTGGGCGGTTGAGCTTCTCGTTTTTGCCATTATAGGAGCGGGGTGGCCCAGGCGAATCCTCGGATGCCTTTTCGATGTTGATCTGCCTGACCGCTTTGACTGGGTACCCCCCACCCCCCCCCAGGGGGGTATAGCTAACCCTCTTTATTTGCCGCAGATAACGAAAATGGGGTGCTGTAACCCGCTCTATCTATTTGGGTTACAGGCAAATATAAGATTCGCAGTGGGTTATGGGGTTCTTCGGTCTCCTAATGGGTAAACCCCCGGCTGTCCGAGGGTTCTTCTTTTGGTGCCTTCTTTAATTGTAGCTGGTTGAGTGGGGTGTTTGGACACCGATTATGTGGTTTTGAATCATCAGGTTAGGTGGTTTTGGGGCTTGACATGCGGATTTGCTGGTGTTTTTGAGGTTTTTATTTTTGGATAGGGCTTAGGAGGGTAGGTCTTTCTCAGGGCGATCAGGGGCGTTGACGAGGAAGTGCATCAAGCCTTTCCCTCTGGCCCGGGTGGCGCGATGTTTGAAGAACTCAGCAGCGGTTTGGACCGAGCCGACCTTTTGGGCGACCGCGGAGGAGATCCACTGGTTGAGGGAGACGCCATCCTCCTTGGCGAGGCGCTGGGCGGCTTGCTTGATGGAGTTGGGGAGCTTGAGTGGGTAGGCTGCTTTGGTCATTTGCGCACCTTCTTGAGCATTTGGACGGGCGAGAGAACGGGAATGGCGAAGCGAGCGGTGATTCCAGCGAAATCTCGGAGATTGTTTGTGACCAGCGCGTCGGCGTGGCCGTTGATCGCTGCTTCGAGCACCATCTCGTCGTTGGGGTCGGCGACTTGGGGGCGCCACTGGAAGTGGACGTCGATGGGAACGATGATGGTTGCGAGTTCATCCATAAAGCCGTCCACCTCCGCGCGGTTGAGGCCGTGGGCCGCGATCTGTTCGGGCCGCTTGAGTACATCCTCGTACTCCAGGAACAGCGGAGGGGTGCAGAGGAGAGTGACTTTGCCGAGAGCGACCATTCTCAGCAAGGCGTTGTTGGGGCCGTTTCTACTGCGAAGTCCTGCGACTAGCACGGAGGTGTCGAGGACGATGCGCAGCATGATGGAGACATCATATACGATGTCTAGTTTTGCTGATGCAGGACTTCCTAACTCTAACCTATGACAACAACTAGTGAATCGTCTCTAATTCCGTTTCCAGGTCATCGGTTCCAGGTTTTTCGGCTGGTGCCGTTGGGATGTTCACGCTCTTGCTCAACAAAGGTTCCCCAAATTTTTCTTCAAAAGCGTTCTGAAAGCTCGTCATCTTGCGTATCTCCCTGAACAATGGCCAGAGACGGTAGCCTGATGCAGTAATTCCATCATTTCCCTCTATTGGGACTACTGCGATCAACCTGTTCACTTCTTCGTAGTCGTCATTGATAACTGCGACCGCAAGCCTGAAATGGGCAGATGATGCGCCCCAATCTAACTTATTGACGATGGCCTTGGCTTCGTCGTTCTTCCCGCTCCATTTATAGGCCTGCGCACGGTTCACGCATAGGGTTCGCCGATTAGTCTCGCCGGCAAGATCCCGCAAATTCGATGCGAAATCGCTAATACTTCGAGCTAGAGTGAAATCCTCTCGCGCGAGCAATTCAAAAATAATCTCAATTAGCAGACGGTCTTGCTCTTCACTTTGATCTGGTCTTATCTTCCTCCATGCAATCTGTACTGTTCGAATGCCTGTCTCAAATAGAGTGTCTCTTGCGTGTTGCATGTACGCTCGATTAATCGTCAGGTGTTCGCCGATAGCTATCGGAGTGACTACAGACGCATTAAGTTCTTTAGTTCGATCTCTATACTGTTTCGAAACAAGTCCTTCGGCATGAACGTAACAGTTTCTGCGTTTTGTAGTTTCAATGAATTTCTCGATCAGAGGATCTTTAGTATCAATCGTGAAATCAAATTTCTTGCAGGCCCATTGAAGCTGACTCAGGTGGCTGCCTCGAAGAACTTCATCTACCTCATCCTCGATCAGTTCTTGCAATACCTCCTCAATGGAAGAGAATCTCACCAGATCTTTCACGCAAATAGATCTATCTCCCATCCTGATTTTTTCAGGTTTCAGCAAAAATAAGTTTTTGATCGCTGCGACCAGAAAAGCATCATACTGACTCACCATGCTAACTAAAAAACTTTGAGGGACGATGCGTTGAGCTTCTAAAGCCTTAGCTCGTGCATTTTCCAATCTTAAATACCCTCTGTACTCTGGCGATCCAGCCGCAAGCGAAACGCTTGAGCTATGCTGCCCCTCAAATAATGGATTAAGGTAGTTTGTCAGTTCTTCTTGAGCCCGCTTTTTGCTCTTAAAAATGATGAGCATGATTCTGTTTACAGTCTCAAGAAGCGCGTCGAGCTTGAGTAGAAAAGCGTTTGCGCTTTCACTCAGCAGCTGCTCTGGACTTTTCTTTTCTGGCTCTGGCGCTTCCGACTGCGAGTGAGTCTGCTCGCTGTCCGCGATTGCATCGATCATTGATGGCCTCTTCTGAAAAGGCCATTTTACTTCGCTTACTCTTCGGACTTCTTTTTATTTCTGGCTTTGACTTTGAACCAGATGGGGGAGCCTATGAAGCCGAAGGTTTCGCGGATCTGGTTGGCGAGGAAGCGCTCGAAGGCGAAGTGGAGTTTGACGTCCTTGTCGGTGAAGAGCACGAAGGTGGGGGGCGCGACGGCGGCCTGGGTCATGTAGTAGATGCGGACGCGGCGGTTCATGGGGACCGAGGCTTTCTGGAAGTCGACGCGCTCGAGGAAGCGGTTCATCTGGCCGGTGGTGATGCGCTTGCGGCGCTCGCGGGCGACGAGTTCGACTTTTTTGAAGAGGGCCTCGACGCCTTTGCCTGAGGTGGCGGAGAGGAAGACGAGTGGGGCGTAGTCGAGGTACTTGAGGTGGTCGCGGATTTGCTGCTCGTAGATCTTCTGATCGACTTTGGGGACGGGAGAAGCAGATCCCTCCGCTGCGCTGCGGGATGACAATGCCAGTGGAGCGGGGACGCGGGACTGCGAGTGGCCGGGTGCGGGATGGTTGGTGTTGGGGTTTGAGTTGGTGAGCGGCGAATTGCTGCTGGGGTTCGAGATCAGGTCCCACTTGTTGACGACGATGATGACGGAGCGGCCGGACTCGTGGGCGTAGCCGCCGATGTTGGCGTCGAGTGCGGTGACGCCTTCGGTGGCGTCGAGGATGAGGAGGCTGACGTCGGCGGCTTCGAGGTGCTTGCGGGCCATGATGACAGAGAGCTTCTCGGCCATGAGGTGAGTCTTGCCCTTGCGGCGGATGCCGGCGGTGTCGACGAAACGGAAGTCGTGGGTGCCGCGGGTGACGACCTCGTCGACTGCGTCGCGGGTGGTGCCGGCGATGGGGCTGACGATGGCGCGGTTGGTTCCGGTGAGGGCGTTGAGCAGGGTGGACTTGCCTACGTTGGGGCGGCCGATGATGGCGATTTTTGTTTCGCGCTGGTCGAAGGTGCCGTGGGAGCGGAGGCGGCGAGGCCGCCCAGTTGCAGGTTGCAGGTTGTCAGTTGCAGGTTGAAAGGCGGTGTCTTCGGCGGCCTGAGCCTCGGCTTGCTCGGCGGCTAGTTCTAGCTGGGCGCGTTTGTAGTCGGCGCCTGCGGGGCCGGAGAAGTCGGGGCCGGTTTCATCTTCCTCGATTTCGTCTTCGGCGGTGAGGAAGGTTTCGGGGGCTTCGATTAGGTCGGTTGGTTCGGGGAGGACGGCGAAGACTTCGTCGAGGAGGTCGCCGATGCCGGAGCCGTGTTCGGCGGAGATGGGGAGGACGTTGCGGAAGCCGAGGCGGCGGAAGTTTTCGGCCTGGGGCTGGAGGGCTTCGGTGTCCATTTTGTTGACGGCGAGGAAGGTGGGTTTGCCGCCGCGGAGGAGGAGGCGGGCGAGTTCGAGGTCGGGGGAGGCAAGTTCGGTGCGGCCGTCGATGACCATGATGATGGCGTCGGCTTCTTCGAGCGCGACTTGCGCCTGGCGGAAGATTTCGGCGGGGATGAGGGCGAGGTCGTCGGGGACGATGCCGCCGGTGTCGACGATGCGGGCGTCGGCGCCCATCCATTCGATCTCGCCGTAGATGCGGTCGCGGGTGATGCCGGGCTCGTCGCCGACGATGGAGCGGCGCGAGCCGGTGAGGCGATTGAAGAGGGTGGATTTGCCGACGTTGGGGCGACCGCAGATGGCGATGAGGGGCAAGTTTCCGGTTTCCGGTTGCTGGTTGTCAGTTGGAAAACGGCTTGGGGCTGCGGTTTGCATCTGGGCGGCAAGGAGTTCGGCGTCGCGCCAGTCTTCCTCCTTGCCGATGTTGGCGGCGCGCGGGGTTTGGCGGCCTACGATTTCGTTGGCAGGGGTGCGGGAGATGCGTGGGGCGACGGCGCGGCCTTCGGTGCGGGGCGCGATAGTTTTGCGGGATTCGTTTTCCGGCGAGCGGGTGGGGGCGCGCTTCTTCTTTTCGGCCTCGGCTTTTTTCGTGGCGATGGCTTTGCGCTTGCGCGGGTCGACGGCTCCGGTGGTAGGGGTGACGCGCGGGGCGCGGCCTTGCTTGGGGCGGGTGGATGCCAGCCGGTGCTTCTTGCCGAGTCGTTTGCGGTCGTCGCGCTGCGCCATGATGTGCCTTCTTTCGACGCGGGGCGCCTTTGTTCATTATAGGGAGACGAAAAGCGAATCACAGAGGACATGGAGAAAGAGAGAGAGCACGGAGTGTTCCATGGATGAATTGCGGGTGACGACCGCAAATTGGGGTGAAGGAAATGCGAAGGTGGGGACGTATGATGGAGGAGGCGCGCTGTGTCTTCTCCGATACAAATTACGGGTGTGGCGGATGAGCGATCTCGCGATGAGCGGGACGTGGCGGCGGCGCGGAAGCTGCCTTCGTTGTATGAGTTTTTTTCGCCGGGTGGGGTGTTGTCGCGGTCGGGGTTGGCGTTTGAACATCGCAAGGGGCAGTACGAGATGGCGCGGGCCATCGAGAAGGCGTTCGAGGACAAGCGGCACCTGATCGTCGAGGCGGGGACGGGGACGGGGAAGACGCTGGCGTATCTGCTGCCCGCGTTGCGGCTTGCGCGGGAGCGCGGGCAGAGGGTGATCATCTCGACCGGCACGAAGAATCTGCAGGAGCAGTTGTTCTTCAAGGATGTGCCGTTTCTGGAGAGCGTGCTGGGGCCGCTGAAGGTTTGTTACATGAAGGGGCGCGGGAATTATCTTTGCAAGCACAAGATGTATGCGCTGCGCGATTCGCCGCTGCTGTCGGGGCTTGAGGAGATCTCGCAGTTCCATGCGATTGCGGCCTGGGAGAAAGGGACGGTGACGGGAGATCGCGCGGAGATTGATGCGCTGCCGGAGAACTCGGCGCTGTGGCCGAAGCTGGATGCGAGGGGCGAGGCTTGTTTGGGGCAGAGTTGTCCGGACTGGGAGGGGTGCTTTATTACCTCGATGCGGCGCAAGGCTCTGGAGGCTGAGATCGTGATTGTGAATCACCATCTCTTCTTCGCGGACATGGCGATCAAGCTACAGGCGGCTGCTGCGCCGGATGCGGGTGTATTGCCGGTGGCGGGGGTCGTGATCTTCGATGAGGCGCATGAGTTGGAAGAGGTGGCGTCGAATTATTTTGGGATTGGGTTGAGTACGCAACGGTTCGATGAGCTGGCGCGCGATGTGGAGACGATGCTGCGCGCGAAGCAGGCTTCGACGAGTGCGATTGAGAGTGCAACGGCGACTTTGAGAGAACGGGCCCGGATGTTTTTTGCGGCGCTGCCGACAGCAAATGTCCCGGGGGCTAAAGCCCCCTCATTTTATGGCGGCGAGAATGCCCGGACTGAAGTCCGGGCCTATCCAGAGGCAACGACAACTTCAACGGCAACGACGGCAGGCGGGACGGAAGGATTTGGTGGTGGGCGGGCCTATCCAAATGCTGGTGCGGGATTGGGGCGGATGCCTTTTGTGGGGCGGGCGGAGTTTCTGGAGGAGAGCGGCGATACGTATGTGGGGGCGATGAATGCGCTGCTGCGGCTGGAGGGCGAGCTTGAGCGGCTGAAGGGTGTGGATGAGGCTCCGGGGTTGCGGAAGAGGGCGGCGGATATTGCGGCGCATCTGAAATTTTTGTTAGAGGGGGACGATCCGAATACGGTGTTCTGGATTGAGCGGCGGGCGGCGGGTGGGGTGAGGAACATGGCGCGCGGGGTGGGGCATGCGAGCCACCATACGCATCTGCAGGCGACACCGATCGATGTGTCGCAGATTATGGCGGGGGCGCTGTTTGAGGCGTATAGCTCGGTGGTGCTGACTTCGGCGACGCTGACGGTGGCGGCGGGGCCAGGGGCTTCGGGGTTTGAACATATCTCGAAGCGGCTGGGGTTGGCGATGGCACGGGAGCTGGTGGTGCCTTCGCACTTCGATTATGCGCGGCAGGCGCTGCTGTATCTTCCGCCGGGGATGCCTGACCCGAGGGAGCCGGAATTTTTCGTTCATGCGGTGGAGCGGACGCGGCGCGTGTTGGAGATTACGAAGGGGCGGGCGTTCTGTTTGTTCACGAGCTATGCGCAGATGCGGGCGACGCATGAGCGGCTGAGTGCGGAGCTGCCGTATCCGCTGCTGTTGCAGGGGACTGCGCCGCGGCATGTGCTGCTGGAGGAGTTTCGCGATACGCCGGGGGCGGTGCTGTTTGGGACTTCGAGTTTCTGGCAGGGCGTGGATGTGGCGGGGGAGCAGCTTTCATGCGTGATTATCGACAAGCTGCCGTTTGCGGTGCCGAACGATCCGGTGGTGAAGGCGCGGATGGATGCGATCGAGGCGGCGGGTGGGAATCCTTTCTTCGACTACCAGGTGCCGGGCGCGGTGATTACGCTGAAGCAGGGGTTTGGGCGGTTGATCCGGTCGCTGAACGATCGTGGTGTGTTGATGCTGCTGGACCCGCGGATTCAGAGGCAGCGGTATGGCAAGGTGTTTCTGGATTCGCTGCCGGGGTATCGGGTGACGCAGAGCGTGGAGGATGTGGAGGCGTTCTTTGCGGCGAAGCAAGAATAGGAGCTATTTTTTCACCGCGTTCGCCCAATCTTTAGCCGTAGAGAAGAATTGATTCTTCTGCTCTGAGTCTTGAAATGCTCTTGCCGGTATGAAGAACGCATTTCCATTCCACTTTGCGATCAAGACGTAATCGATTTGCTCGGTGACGAGTTGGATTGTCTTCCATGGCATCTGCTCAGACATCGTTCCGATCTGCGTCGAGATACCTTCCGATGAGATCGTGAGCGAGCGTCGCGAGGTTTTTCCGAGTAGAGCAATGATGAATGGGAAAAAGAGCAGGAAGCATGTTCCATAGATAAAAAGACTTAAAACATTATGAAGAATGGTGTGCTGATGCAGAGCACCAGTGATTAACAATTGGATCAGACCAAATCCAACGGCGTACAGCAGGATTTTCCGCATAAAAATAGGCGAGGGTGCCATGCTTCGGGCAAAATTTCTTGCGATCTCTTTTCGCGCTAATGAATATTCGATTGTCATCTTCACTCCAATTGAGAAGCCGTCCGAAATCACTTCGTCATTCTCGCATTGTTTGGCAAGTGTGTCGGGTTGGTATTGTGCCAGCGAGTGATTTGAGAAAACCGGTCGTGCTACGCACGATGCCCACCTTAGCGCGATAAAACTGCGCGAAGATGGGGCATCCGGCCTTGTGGGCATCAATGTGGCGATGGTGTGGGGCTTTGGGTCTGGTCGGGGTTGGTGGGGGCGAGGTCGGCGGCGGGTTCGGGGAGGAATGCGGTATCGGGGTAGGCGGCTTTGGTGGAGATCTTCTGGAGGATGGGCAGCTCGGCTTGCATGCGCGCGAACTTTTGCCGGTTGCGCTTGAGGTAGGTTGCCTTGGCGGGGTCGGCGAAGTAGGCGAGGACGTCGCGTTTGATGCCGAAGGGGACGGGCGTCGCGGGGTCCTGGGTGATCTTGTTGAGGAGGTCGGCGTAGGTTGTGTCGCAGAGGCGATAGGTGCCGGGGAGAATCTCGTTGCCGGTGTCGAGGTCTTTGTTGTCGAGGCCGTCGGAGGTCGAGGCGGCGGCTAGGATCTTGCGCAGGGTGTCGGCGGTGAGGACGAGCGACTTGATGAACTGCTGTTCGGTGTCGGGCTTCGGCCCGCGGATGGAGAGGTCGGAGAGTGGGCCTATCTTGGGGAGAATGAAGATGAAGCCGGCGAGGAGGCGGGTGGTGAAGCGGGCGTGGTCAACACGGTAGGTGTCCCATTGATTGGCCTTGGCGAGCGCGGCGACCTCCCGGTTGTACTCATCGAGTTCGGGGGCGGGGGTGTCGAGCGGAAGAGTTTTGCGGTAGAGCAGTGTCTCGGCGTAGGCGACGCTCGGGAGCAGGGTGCGGACAGAGTAGCGGTATCCCTGCAAGGTGGGACGCCGGTGGCCGAGGATGTCGCCGAGGTCGAGGCCGTAGGTGTCGTAGAAGGCGCGGGCGAGTAGAGGAACGGGAACGGCGAAGCCGATGTGGTTGAGATAGCGCTGGGGAGCGAGGCGGTGCTTGGCGATTTCGTTGATGTCGAAGGCGAACTCGGCGCGGACGTGCTGGCGCTCCCCCTCGGCGTAGTTGACGTTGGGGCCGTACTTCAGCGCGAGCGCGGGGAACTCCTGGCCGACAGAGATGTTGACGGCTTCGGGATGGCCGATGGTGTCGCCGAGGTAGTGGGAGAGCGCGCCGATGGCGAACGCGACGTCGTTGGCGTTTTTGGCATCGCGGAAGAGCGCGCGGATGAAGTCGCCGGTACGAACGTAGTGGAGGAGATCGGAGAAGAGCGGCTTGCCGAAGGGATAGTAGCCGAGATCCTGAATGACGCATCCGCCGTAGGCGTAGGCATGGGCCTCCTGCAGTTGGGCCTTGGTGAGGTTGGGGTAGCGCTTGAGGAGCAGAGGCTGGATGGAGTCGGCCCAGGTGAGGTCGATGATCTGCTCGTGGGTGAGGACGGAGTAGGCGCGTGTCGGCTGGCAGGACGCCAGGAGGACGAACAGGAGAGTGAGCGGCGGAAGGCAGAACGAGCGAAGCATTCCCATATACGTCTGCTGTTGGATGCAAGCGGAGTGCTAGGTGTTGGCGTGGAGGGCTTTGGCGAGGCTTCCGGAGGCGGCGGCGAGACGTTGTTCGGCAGCGGTGCGGGAGAGCGAAAGCTTTTGCATCGCGATGGCGGTCTTGACGCTGCCGGCCTCATGGAGCAGGCGGGTTGCGGTGAAGCGGTCGCATCCGGTGGCGGCGATGACGATGCGGAGGGCGCGGTCGATGAGCTTGTCGTTGCTCGGCTTGACGTTGACCATCAGGTTGCCGTAGACGGCTCCGGTGCGGATCATGACGCCGGTGGTGAGCATGTTGAGGACGAGCTTGGTGGCGGTGCCGGCCTTCATGCGGGTGGAGCCGGTAATGACCTCGGGACCGGTGCTGGGGGTGATGGCAAGGTCCGCGATCTTGGAGATGGGCGAGTTGGCCACGCAGGAGAGGCCGATGGTGAGCGCGCCGAGAGACCTGGCGTGGAGGAGCGCGCCGAGGACGTAAGGCGTGCGCCCACTGGCGGCGATGCCGACGAGGATGTCGGGTGTTTTGGCGGAAGGGTCGGAGGCGTTGGCGATACCGAAGCCCGCGGCGGCGAGGTCGGACGCGCCTTCTTCGGAGGAGTCTTCGGAGTGCTCGGAGGATTTGCGCAGCGCCATGTCGCCGCCGGCGATGAGGCCCTGCACGAGGGTGGGCGGGACGGAGAAGGTGGGCGGGCACTCGGAGGCGTCGAGGACGCCGAGGCGGCCGCTGGTTCCGGCGCCGATGTAGAAGAGGCGACCGCCCTGGGCAAAACGTTCCGTGATGGCATCGACTGCCTGGGCGATCGATGGAATCTCCGATGCTACGGCAGCGGCGATCGTCGCGTCCTCTTGATTGATCAGGGTGAGCATGTCGAGCGTGGAGAGCTCGTCGATATGCTCGCTGCGCGGGTTGCGGGCTTCGGTGCTCAGGCTTGCTAGATCAGGCATAGTGTCTAGATCATGCGCGAAGCGGCGTCTGAGCGCAAATCTTGTAACAGCCGGTGAAGCTCCTGCCTTGCAGGATCATGAGGTGCCCGTATACTTCCGCAATGTCTACTCAGCCGCCTCACTATGCTTCCGTTCGTCAGTCGGTCGTCGTCACCGGCATCGAGATGTCCGTTGGGGACCTGTGCCGTTTCCTGATCAAGGCGATGATTGCGGCGATTCCGGTTGTCCTCGTCTGCGCGCTGGTTATGATGCTTGTTGGGTTCGCTGCGGTGAAGTACTTTGGCGGCGTGGGCGTCATTCTGCATGATCTGGTGGACATCGCGCGCGGGCGGTAGAGGGTGCTCCCACTCATCGCGATAAGACTGCGATGAATGGGGCACGGGACTGTAGCAGGCAAGGCAAAACAAAGATCCCAAGTCAGACGAGGCTTCTTCTGACCCTTCGACTGCGCTCAGGGCAGGCTGCGGGCAACCAAACTCCATGGGCAAAACTTATTTGCCGATGACGAGGATCTGGAACGAGCCGGGAACCAGAGGACCACGCCGGCGATAGCCTCCACCTCCGGCGGGCGCTCCGGCTGCGGGGGCCGGGGCAGGACCGTACTCGGCGGTGATGGTCAAGATGTGGTTGGTCTTGGTGTCGAGGGTGAGGACCTTTGCGCCTGTGGGCGTGGCGACGGTCTGCTCGACCGCGAAGCTGGTGGGGGAGCTCTCCTTGACCACGGTGAGGGTGCCATCGCCCGCGGAGGCGAATGCCTCCATGGTGGCGGGGTTGAAGGTGGCTCCGTCAGAGCCGAGGCCGATGGGCAGGTCGGTGATGATGTGGCCGTCGGTGGCGGAGAGGATGATCATGTTCTTCTTGTCGCGGCAGGAGGCAAAGAGGATGGAGTTCTTGATGTCGAGTGCGAGGCCGGCGCAGCCTCCGCCTTTGCTCGAGATGTCGTACTTGCCGAGCATCTTCATGGTGTTGGTGTCGATGACCGCGATGGCGTCCTTGTCTTCGATATCGACGTACATTTTGCCCTTGAGGTCGGTGACGGCCTGCTCGGGCGCGCCGCCGATGTCGATGGTGCCGAGGATGCTGCCGTCCTTGTCATCGAGCACGGTAATGTTGGGCGCCTGGTGCGAGAGGACGTAGAAGCGGTGGTTGTAGGTGTCGTTGAGGTAGCCGTCGGGATTGCCCTGGACGTCGATCTTCTTGATGACGGCGAAGGTTTTCGAGTCGAACATGGTGATCTGCCGGGAGGTGGCGAAGCCATGGTGGGTGGAGGTGTCGACCATGGCGCCGTGGCCGCTGGTGTCGGGGATGTCGCCGACCTGTTTGAGGGTGTCGAGGTTGAAGACTCCGATGTGGCCCGCTGCGCCGGAGCGCGCGACGTAGAGATTGCGGCCGTCGGAGTCCGCGGTGACGTAGTCGAAGCCGCCGTCGCCGCCGATCTTGTCGGTCTGGAGAATCTTGTACGGGCCCTGGGCGACTGCAACTGCGGTGAGCGGAAGGAGGGCGGCGAGGGCGGCGAGGAGGAGCGGAGTGCGTTTCATCAAGAGGTCTCCTGGAATTTCTTAGCGAGTCCGGTAACGGCCAATTTTTGGCGCCGGAGTTTGGGGCGTGTTCCTGCTGGGTGTCCAGCATAGTCCAGGAACCTTAAGGATGGATGAAAGCCGGGGATGGGCAACGACAAGGCAGACGCAGGTCTCTCCACTGCGCGCTCCGCGCTTCCTTCGAGCTGACATCTGGGCGAGGGGGCGTAAGAAGAACTGCAACTGCAACGGCGAGATACGGGGGTTCTTCGTTGCGCTCAGAATGACAAGCTTCCAGGCTGGAACGTGTGCCGTTAGTAGCTGCGGCCGGCCAGGGATTGGTGCGTGGCGGCGACGGTGTCGCGGTCGGGCGTCTGGTAGCTGCGGTAGACGCTGATGTGAAAGCAGGACTGCTGGAACTCCTCTTCGACGTCGATCTTTCCCTGCTCAATGAGGGGCTGAAGGTAGGTGCGCATCCAGGCGATCTCGGTGCGGCTGAGGCCACCTTTGCCGATGTCGACGGCCTGGCCGGTGAGGTGCGGCGAGGCGGTGTCTCCCGTTGCGGGGGCGGCGTTGCCGTTGGTGCGGAGCAGGCGGCGTTGAAAGTCGACGGTGCGGACGGCGGAGTTGACCTGCAGCGGCTCGTGGAAGCTGGCGTAGAAGTTGCGCGCGAGGATGGTAAGGAAGTCGGCGGTCCAGGGGCGCGAGTAGCGGCGGTTGAGGGGCAGGCGCTCATCGACGCGGATCCCTTCGTTAACGGGGAGCGCGACGAGCTTGTGGTCGCGGCGCAGGTCGAGCAGGTCGGCGTTGTCCTGGACGCGGTTGAGGCCGTCCCGATTGGCCATCTGGTTCTGGTGGAGCAGGACTTCGTGCGAGCCGTAGAGAGGCGCGGGCACGACGAGACGTCCGCGCTGATCATAGAGCGAGGGAAGAATGACGGGGGTGGAGGCCTCTTCTTCGATGCTCTTGATGCGGGGCAGCTCGGGCGTGGTGCGGAGAAGATTGGATGGCGCGCCGGCGTCGTCGGCGAGGACGGACGGGGAGGGTGTGTTGCCGCTGGAGGGGGTCTCATCCTGCGGGAGGGGCGTGGTGCGCGGAGGATTGCGGTGGGTCAACTCCCAGGCGTGGACGCGGTTGATGGTGGCTGCGTCGGCGACGGCCGGGGCGTACTTGGTGGCGGCATAGGACGCCCGGGCGCGGGCTTCGACGTGATTGAGGATCGCTGAGCGCACAGCCGGTCGAGTTTTAGCGGAGCCAGAGAGCAGGGCGGCGCGCGTCCATTTGGCGGTGGTTAGCCTTCCCGGGCGATGGGCCGTGGCGGGTGTGGCTGCCGCATGCCTTGCTGCGTGGTGCGCGACACGGCTGCGCGAGGTTTGAATCGAGGACGGCGTGGCGACGACGTTCCGGCGTGAGGAGTCGCGCACAGCCGGCCGGGTTGGTTTGGTGAGCAGGGCCCCGGAACAGAGGTGCGCGCAGGCGAACACCATCAGAAAAGCGGTGAGTGCTTTCGAGCGCATGATAGATTTTTGGAGGCGCGGAGACGCCAGAGCAACTTCTACCCTAACTGGAACGTAGACATTCAAGAAGTCACCAGATAGATTCTGTGTACGGATCAGTTAACGGCTGAAAAGCGATAGAACTTGAGGAGGATTCAAAATGCGACGGATCGTTTTGGGAGTGGGTGTGATGGCAGTGGCTGCGCTGGCAGGGTCGGGACTGCGGCCGGTGGCGGCTGGCGTCGATCCGGCAAAGCCGGAGTTTTATACGGAGAGCGTGAAGCCAATCCTCGTGGCGCACTGTGCGATGTGCCATCTGGGTGCGAATCATCGCGGCGGGTTGAGCCTGGACACGAAGGCGGCGATGATGAAAGGCGGACGCGATGGCGCCGTGATCGTCGCGGGCGATCCGGCGAAGAGCATGCTGTTGACGCTGATCCGACATGAGGGGCCGGCGGATAATCCGAAGCCGATGCCTCCGAATGAGAAGCTGAGCGACGCTGACATTGCGACAGTGACGCAGTGGATCCAGGCCGGTGCGGCGATGCCGGATGATCCTGCGACGCCGTAGTGACGCGTGATTGACGCTGCTGGCGGTTCGACTTAGTCTCGGCTGAAGGTCATTTTCGCGTTGGGGGCTCGAGCCCCTGATTCGCGGATGTCCTCGGCGGAGGCTGGTTTGGATTCTGATTTGGAGTGGCTGCCGGAGCGGGCGGACTGGCAGCAGGGGCTTGATGAGGCGAAGTCGCTTGAGCTGTCTCAGGCTCTGGAGCGGTACCGCAGGCTTGCGACCAGCCGGATGGACTTTGCGCGGACGGTGAAGCTGGATCGCGCGGTGGAGCGAACTGTAGCAAAGCATCTTGCGACGGGTGGGCCAGTTGCGGGATGGACGCCGGTGCGGCTGGCGCTGCTGGGGTCCTCGACGCTGGGACATCTTGTGCCGGGAATTCGCGTGGCGGGATTACGGCGCGGGTTGTCGATTGAAATTTACGACGCGCCGTACGGGACGTATCGGCAAGAGCTTGCGGATGCGTCGTCGGGGCTGCATGCATTTGCGCCGACGGTGGTGCTGTTCGCGCTGGATGCGCGGCATGTGGTGAGGATGGGTGCGGCGGATTCACTTGCCGCGATGCGTGCCTGCTGGCGGATGGCGAAGGCTGCGTTTTCCTGCGCGGTGGTGCAGCAGACGGTGATGCCTGTGTTTGCGCCGGTGTTGGGGAATCAGGAGCATCGGCTGGCTTCGTCGCCGGCGACGGTGGTGGAGCGGATTAATTCGGAACTGCGCGCCGCGGCGGATGAGGAGGGCGCCGCGGTACTGGCGCTCGATACGTTTGCGCGCGACGAAGGGATGCGGCGGTGGCACGATGCGGGGTTGTGGCATCGCGCGAAGCAGGAGGTGCATCCGGCGATGTCGCCGATGTATGGCGAGCAGGTGGCGCGTGTGCTGGCGGCGCTGCTGGGGCAGACGGCGAAGTGTTTGGTGTTGGATTTGGATCACACGCTGTGGGGTGGTGTGATTGGCGACGATGGGTTGGATGGGATTGTGCTGGGCCAGGGCAGCGCGGCGGGCGAGGCGCATCTTGCGTTGCAGCAGTATGCGAAGCAGTTGAAGGAGCGCGGCGTCGTGCTGGCGGTGTGCTCGAAGAATGACGAGACGAATGCGCTTCTGCCGTTCGAGCAGCATCCGGAGATGGTGCTGCGGCGCGGCGATATTGCGTGCTTCGTGGCGAACTGGGAGGACAAGGCGAAGAACGTGCGGCGGATCGCGCGCGAGTTGAACCTTGGGCTGGATGCCCTTGTGTTTGTGGACGACAATCCGGCGGAGCGCGGTCTGGTGCGGCGCGAGTTGCCGATGGTTGCGGTGCCGGAGATGCCGGAGGATCCGGCGGAGTTTGTGCGGGTGCTGGCGGGGGCCGGGTACTTCGAAGGGGTAAATGTAACTGAAGAAGATCGCGAGCGCGCGGAGCTGTATGCGGCGAATGCGCGGCGGGCGGCGGTGTCCGAGCAGGCTACGGATCTCGAGAGTTATCTGGCGGGGCTGCGGATGGAGTTGGTGTGGGGGCCGTTCGATGCGGCGGGGCGCGGTCGGATCGTGCAGTTGATCAACAAGACGAATCAGTTCAACCTGACGACGCGCCGGTGTGTTGATGCCGAGGTTGAGCGGATGACCGCGCGGACGGATGTGCTGGCGTTGCAGTTTCGGCTGAAGGATGTGTACGGCGACAACGGGATGATTGCTGTGGTGGTGGGCGAGTTGGCGGCCGTTGATCTTTCGGATCTCTCGATCGAGACCTGGCTGATGAGTTGCCGTGTGCTGGGCCGTCAGGTGGAGGACGCGATGATGAATGTGCTGGTGGAGCAGGGCAAGATTCGCGGGGTGCGGCGGATTTTGGGGCGGTATGTGCCGACGGCGAAGAATGCGATGGTGCTCGCGCACTATGCGCGGATGGGGTTTGCGCTGGTGGAGACACAGGCGGATGGGACGACGCTGTGGGCGCTCGACGTGAAGGATTACGAGCCGCGGGTGACGCAGATCGTTTGTTATGAGGCGCACTGATTCCATTGCGCTGGGTCGTACGGATGCGGTTCTGGACGAAGTGCATTGGCCAGGACACAAGTGCTGTTATAGCGGCTGGTGCGGCGGGCATAATTCCCGCGATTTGTAACGGTGCCATAACACTGCGAGGCTAGCGTCATCTTTATGCGGCTAAGTTTTGTGGTTCCTGCGTACAACGAAGAGACTTACTTGCCGGCGTGCCTGGAGTCGATTCTGGCGCAGACTCGCGAGCTGGACGACGCCGTCGAGATCATCGTCGTCAACAATGCAAGCTCCGACGGCACCCGCGAGGTGGCGCTGCGTTATCCAGGCGTAACTGTCGTCGACGAGCCGCGCAAGGGGCTGACGCATGCGCGGCAGGCGGGTTTTGCAGCGAGCACGGGCGACCTGATTGCGAATGTCGATTCGGATTCGCGGCTGACGCCGGGATGGGTGGCGCAGGTGCTCGCGACGTTTGCCGGGGAGCCGAAACTGGTCTCGTTGAGCGGGCCGTTTGTGTACTTCGATCTGACTCCGAGCCAGCGCGTGAGCGTGCAGGTGTTCTATGCGGCGGCGTTCCTGGTGTATGCGCTGAACCGGTATGTGCTGCGCGCGGGCTCGATGGTGCAGGGCGGAAACTTTGTGCTGCGGCGCGAGGCGCTGGAGCAGATTGGCGGATTCAATCTGGCGATTTCGTTCTATGGCGAGGATACGGACATCGCGCGACGGCTGAATGCATTGGGCAGGTGCGGTTTACGTTTGGGCTGAAGATGTTCTCTTCGGCGCGGCGGCTGAAGCAGGAAGGCATGCTGACGATCGCGGCGCGCTACACGATTAACTATCTATGGACCACGTTTCGCAAGCGGCCGTTTACTGAAGAGTACATCGATATTCGCGAGCAGGTGGGTGGGCCACAGGTGGTTGCGGAACACATGGAGAGCTAAGTCCTGTGGGTCTACAGCGAGCTGTGGAGTGCTCGTTAGTTAGTAGTTAACATAGTGGTTACTACTCCCTGGCGGGACCAACTTCTTTCCTGATATGGCATTCATTCGGTCACAAATATTTTTACGATTGCTTCAACTATTCTCCTTTGAAATAGCATCCAATTGGCTTCAGGTTCTGTCGATGGCGTTCTTCTGCGTCCTGCGCGAACCCGTAAATCAAAAATCTGCACTGTATTGAGGTTATTCCGATGAAGATCCGGTCCCTTCTTTTTCCGTGTGCAGTCCTTCTGGCAGGCTTAGGCTGTACCCCGGCTTTCGCCGATAATTTCACTTTCAACCTGACAAGCAGCCTGGATAATGCGAGTACGTTGATCAGTGCCGACCCGACCGGTACGCCGGGCGAGTTTCTGATTAACGCGATCAGCGGCACGATGAATGGCCAGGCGATCTCTGGACTTCTTGCTGTGGGTGCGTATCCTGCGCCGCTTGCGGTGAACGACAACCTCTTTTTCTTTCCGCCAGCGGGAGGAGCTCTTCTGGATCTCCTGGGAGTGTCGCTCCAACTCGCGGATGGGACCGACGTGAATATCTACTTCGGTCAATTCGGCATTGGCGATCCGGTCACGTATAACGTGATTTCCGGAGTGGATGAGACGAACCATGTGTTGAGTGACTCTTCCGCGTCGGCGTCCGACCTGAGCACGGTAGTTACTCCAGAGCCGAGTTCTCTTCTGCTGCTGGGGACCGGGATGGCGGGGCTGGTCGCCGTGATGCGTCACAGATTCGCGGCCTAGACGTTCCCGACCGCACGAAAAAATCCGCCTCCGCACAAAAAAAGCCGCCTCTGTGGGAGCGGCTTTTCGTGTGTCTTGTTTCGAGTGCGAATTGGGCTCGAACTAGTTGCCGCCGGCGGGGGTGGCTGCTGCCTTTGTGCCGGTCATGCGGACTGACTTGTCGACGATGGCGTAGAGAAGCTGATCGTGGTCGGCTTTGGCCTGTGCCTTGATGTAGGCTCCTGCGCGGCGTCCGGCGGCGGCGTTGTCGGGAAGGGTAAGGTTGCGGTTGGCGGCGGAGATCTCGGCGAGCTCCTTAACGATCTCGAAGAAGCTGGCCTCGTCCTTGCCGCTGAGGACCCATGCCTGATGCACCGTGGCGGTGACGATCTGGTCGGTGGTCCAGTTGTGCTGGGCGTTGGACTGCGGGGCGGAGATGTTCTCGTTCGTGGTGGCGGCGGGGCGGGCGGAGTGCGCGGTCTGCGCGTAGGCAAGAGGCGCGAGCAGGAGGGCGACCGTGGCGGCGAGTGCGAGGATGGCTTTGCGGATATTCATGGGAGTTCCTTTCGCGGGCAGATTAAGTGCGGGGGCCGAGTGCTGCTGAAGTGCGCGTTTGGGTGCGCGTTAGTAGTTGTCGCGGCGGTTGCGACTGTCCTGGTTGGCTTTGCCGGCGATAGCTCCGACGCCGGCACCTGCGGCTCCGCCGATGACGGCGCCCTTCAGGCTTCCGCTGAAGAGTGCGCCGAGGACCGCTCCGGCGCCTGCTCCGATGGCCGCGCCTTTGCCGGGGCCGATTCCGCCCTGTTGGTGGTAGCGGTCGTCGTAGCCGGGGCGATAGTTGTCGCGCGGGCCGCGGTCGTATTGGCCGCCTCGTCCGCCGTCGCGGACGCCGTTGTAATAGGTGGGCGGAACGCGGTGGTGGTCGTCGCGGCGGTCATACTGCGCAGAGGCAGGAAAGGCGGTCGCGAGAAGAAGTGGCGCGATGAGGAGAGTCTTGTGGAGCTTTGGAACGAGATCTTTGAGCATGGAATCTCCCTTGCTGGAGGTTGGATGCGGGATTCGAGGATTGCGGGTAGGTGATTTTTGGGTATCCTCCTCCCACCTACTTTTTTTGCAAATCCAATCTTGAAGTAAAGGGCTGGTTGTCGCAAAAATCCTTGAAATAAAGGGGATAGGCTTACCATGAGAGGTTTGTTTTTGGGTTGCCGTGTCGGAGAGGGTTGAGAGTTGACACGGTTCTGGACGGTTTTCGGTAAAGTGGCTACGGAGGAGAATATCGATGGGCATGTCGCAGACGGGCAAAGGGGAAGAGATACGGTTGGGTGGGATCGGTGTGCGGTTTCTGATGGAGGGGAAGGATTCGGGCGGGTCGGTTGCGATGTTCGAGTTCGATGTGGCGGCGGGAGCGAAGGTGCCGGCGGCGCACAGCCACGATGGGTACGACGAGATGTGCTACATGTTGAAGGGCAGGCTGACGTTTACGGTCGGCGGGGAGGCGGGCGAGCGAGGGCCGGGAGAGGTGCTGTTCATTCCGCGCGGGGTGGTTCACCGGTTCGACAATTTTTCCGGCGAGGATGCGACGGCGCTGGCGGTGATCATGCCCGGGGTGCTTGGGCCGGAGTACTTTCGCGACATTGTCGAGGTGATGAAGGCCGCGGCGGGTGGCCCTCCTGATATGAAGGCGGTTGGGGCAGTGATGCTGCGGCATGGGTTGACGCCAGCGGTGTAGCCCCACTGGGCCTATATTTGTATATACTGATTTGTATAGGCGGTGCTGGTGCGGTTTGAGTGGGACGAGAGCAAAGACCTGAGCAACTTTCGGAAGCACGGAATTCGGTTTAGGACGGCAACGAGGGTCTTTGAAGACCCGAACTACATGATGGAGCAGGACCGCGAGGTTGATGACGAGGAGCGGTGGCAGACGATCGGCTGGGCCGGCGATGTGCTGTTGCTCACGGTCGCGCACACGGTCGAGGATGAGGCCGACGACCTGGTTGTCCGGATCATTTCGGCGCGAAGGGCGACCGTGCAGGAGAGGAGGCGTTATGAAAACACCCATTGAAGGAAGACCAGGCATGGTGTCGTTCCGGCGAGAGCCGGGAACGCCGTTGACCGAGGAGGAGCGCGCGGAACTGGAGGCGCTCAAGAACAGGCCGGAGAGCGAGATCGACACATCGGACATTCCGGAGTGGACGGAGGGGATGTGGAAGAACGCGGTGCGGGGGAGGTTTTACCGGCCGGTGAAGCAGGCGGTGAGCCTGCGGCTGGATGCGGATGTGATCGCGTGGCTGAAGAAGGATGGGCAGGGGTATCAGACGCGGGCGAACCAGATGCTGCGGGAGCGAATGCTGAAGGAGTTGGAGGGGTAGAGTCCGCGGGTGTTTTGGGGCCATGCGTGAACTCGTGCGCTTCCGATCCAATTTGGTTGTTGTCTCTATGGGGCTTTGGCTGTAGCGTTGGGTGACTTCAAATTGAAGAGAAAAGGTCTACCCATGCGCCGTCTTCTTGCGTCGTCTCTTATCGTGCTTTCTGCGTCGGGCAATTATGCCTTCGGTCAACAGGCTGCTGCTCCTGCTGCGGCTGTGGTTGCAGCGCCTGCTCCAGTGGCAGCCCCGGCAGCGGCTGTTTCGGTAGCGGCCGTTCCGGGAGCTACGGCACCGGACGCTTCCGGGAAGTACATGCTGCGGGATGGGACGGATGTGAATCTACAGTTCGCGCAGGACCTGAGTTCGAAGACGTCTTCGGAGGGCGATCCTGTGGTGCTGACGCTGACGGATGACTTGAAGGTTGGCGACGTTGTCGTGGCCAAGGCCGGGTCGAAGGCGTTTGGCGAAGTGACCAAGGCGGAGAAGTCGGGGATGATGGGCAAGGCTGGAGAGTTGAATATCCGGCTCGACTACATCAAGGCCGGGGACACCAAGGTCAAACTGCGCGGGACCAAGGGTAAAGAGGGTGCGAGCGGGACGACGAGCGCTGTGGTGCTGACGGTGCTGTTTGGGCCGATCGGATTGATCAAGCATGGCAAGAATGTGGAGATCAAGCAGGGGCAGTCGCTGCACGCGTTTGTTGGGGATGATATTGCTTTGGCTCCGGCGATTTAAATCTGGGGCGGGTGGAGGAGGGCGATATTTTGTCGCTTCGGCTGTGCCTTCGCTCCGGTCTTCGGCAGAGCGGAAGGGACTTCGTCCCGGCGTTTTGTGGCACGCGTGAACGCGTGCCCTTCCGATTGAGGGTCTGAGTTGGAGAGGGGTGGGCGATTCGAGGAGTGCGGTCGGGCTTTGCCCGATGCCCACATCTCAGAATCGAGATATGGGGCACCCGCCTTTGTGAGGTCATTCAGATCTGGGCCACCCGCCTTACGCGAAGAGGCTAGATTGGTTTGACACCTATCAGATCGACAATCACTTTGCGCGGTTCTTACTTCAAAGATCGATTGCATCCTCGGCATCTGCGGGAGGAATGAGCGATTTTAGAAGTGCAAGAAATTAATTCTTGCTCAAATCAACCGGGAGAGACTCCACTATACGTATAGTGTCGCAACCCTACTCGGAGCGTTCTACGACGCCTACCAAACGAAAATCAATTTGACTGAGGTGCGTGAGATTTCTAAGGCATGTCAACAGATATGCGAAATCATCGAGAAGCTTCCGAAAGCAAGGCAAGCTGACGACGATATAAATAAGTGTTACGACACCTTACATAGAGTGATTTCTCTGTGTGAGCCACGGCTGGTCGAGTCCTAAACCATCAATGTCACTGCAACAGCGTTCCGTTCTCCGGCTGGACTTTTGCGTCTTCGGGGGGGATTACTACTGCGGCGGCTACTTTGTCGTCGGTGTCGAGGTTTAGGAGCTTGACGCCGGAGGTGCTGCGGCCGGCGGAGCGGATGGTCTTGGTGTCGATGCGGATGATTTTGCCGAACTGGGAGATGAGCATCATCTCAGTGGTGTCGTCGACGAGGTTGATGGCGGCGACCTTGCCGATCTTCGGCGTCGTCTTCATGGAGATGACGCCCTTGCCGCCGCGGGACTGGAGGCGGTAGGCGTCGACGTCGGTGCGCTTGCCGAAGCCGTTCTCGGAGACGGTGAGGATGAGGCAGGGGGTGAGGCCGAGTTTTTCGTCGAGCTTGGCGAGCTTTTCAGCGGCGGCGTCGGAGATGGCCGGGGCGGCGACTTCGCCGGGTTCGGCCAGCTCGAGAGGCTGGTCGGAGGCGGAGTCGTTGGCCTCGTCGATGACGGCGAGGACCTGGTCGGTGAGGCCCTTCTGTCCGGATTTGGCGGCGCGTTCGAGGCGCTGCTTGTTGCGGGCTTCGTTGGAGGGCGTGGCGGCGGCTCCGACGAGGTAGTCGCCCTTGCGGAGGTTGATGCCGCGGTTGCCGGTGGCGGGGCGGCCCATGGGGCGGAGGTCCTGCTCGTTGAAGCGGATGGCCATGCCGTCGTGGGTGGCGAGGAAGATGACCTGGTGGCCGTCGGTGATGCGGGCGGTGATGAGCTCGTCGTCCTTGTCGATGTTGATGGCGATGATGCCGCGCGACATGACGTTGGAGAAGTCCTTGAGGGCGGTCTTTTTGACGGTGCCGTTGCGGGTGGCGAAGAGGACGTATTTGGAATCTTCTTCGAGGTCCTTGACGGGGAGGATGGTGACGATTTTTTCGCCGGCCTGGAGCTCGACGAGCGAGGCCATGGCTTTGCCCTTGCCGGCGGCGCCGACGTCGGGGATCTCGTAGACCTTGAGCCAGTAGACGCGGCCTGTGTTGGTGAAGCAGAGCAGGTAGGCATGGGTGGAGTCGATGATGAGCTGGGCGACGAAGTCTTCTTCGCGGGTCTTCATGCCGAGGCGTCCGGTTCCACCGCGGCGCTGCTGGCGGTAGGTGGAGATGGGCGTGCGCTTGAGGTAGCCGGTGTTGGAGACGGTGACGGCGACCTGCTCGTCGGCGATGAGGTCTTCGAGGCCGAGTTCGGCGGTCTCGTCGAGGATCTGGGTGCGGCGGGCGTCGCCGTATTTGGCCCTGATCTCTTCGAGTTCCTTGATGATGACACGGCGGAGCTTGGGCTGGCTGGCGAGGATGGATTCGTACTCGGCGATATTGTCGCGGATGGCGCGGAGTTCGTTGACGAGCTCGTCGATGGAGAGCTGGGTGAGGCGGTAGAGCTGCAGTTCGAGGATGGCGTCGATCTGCTTGAGCGAGAGGATGAGTGTCGCGGTGGTGGCGAAGGTCATGTCGACGCCGTACTTCTTGGGGTCGAGGGTGACGCCTTTGAGCTCGGTGCCGCGGAGGTTGATGCGCTTGTTGCTGAAGTAGGCGAAGAGGTTTTCGCGGGCGTCGGCGCGGCTGCTGGATTGGCGGATGATCTTGATGACGTTGTCGAGGTGGTCGAGCGCGATCTGGTAGCCGAGGAGGATGTGTTCGCGGTCGCGCGCTTTGGAGAGGAGGAAGGCGGTGCGGCGGCGGACGATCTCGGTGCGGTGGTCGAGGAAGGCGCGGATGGCCTGGTCGAGCGAGAGCTCCTTGGGCTGGTTGTTATGCACGGCCAGGAAGATCATGGAGAAGGATTCCTGCATCTGGGTGTGCTTGTGGAGCTGGTTGAGGACGATCTGGTGCTCGGCTCCGCGCTTGAGGCCGATGACGATGCGCATGCCGTCGCGGTCGGACTCGTCGCGGAACTCGTCGCGGGCGATGTCGGTGATGACGCCTTCGTTGACGAGGTCGGCGATGCGCTCGATGAGCTTGGCCTTGTTGACCTGGTAGGGGATCTCGGTGACGATGATGGCCTGGCGTCCGCCGGAGATGTTCTCGATGGAGCACTTGGCGCGCATGAGGAAGCGGCCGCGGCCGGTCTTGTAGGCGGCGGGGATGTTGGTCTTGCCGAAGATGAAGCCGCCGGTGGGGAAGTCAGGGCCTTTGACGTGTTCGAGGCACAGCTCGAGGTCGGTGCGGGTCTCGTCCTTGGATTTGTCGAGGACGGCGATGCAGGCGTTGATGACTTCGGTGAGGTTGTGCGGCGGGATGTTGGTGGCCATGCCGACGGCGATGCCGGAGCCGCCGTTGACGATGAGGTTCGGGATCTTTGCGGGGAGGACGGAGGGTTCCTGGCTCGAGCCGTCGTAGTTATCGACGAAGTCCACGGTGTCGGAGTCGATGTCGGCGAGCATTTCGCCGGCGACGCGGGTGAGGCGGGACTCGGTGTAGCGCATGGCGGCGGGCGGGTCGCCGTCGACGGAACCGAAGTTGCCCTGGCCATCGACCATGGGGTAGCGGAGGGAGAACTCCTGCGCGAGGCGGACCATGGTGTCGTAGATCGCGGAGTCGCCGTGGGGGTGGTAGTTGCCCATGACGTGACCGACGACCTTGGCGGACTTGGTGTACTTCTTGTTGTACTGGAGGCCCATCTCCTGCATGCCGTAGAGGATGCGGCGATGCACGGGCTTGAGGCCGTCGCGTGCGTCGGGAAGGGCGCGGCCGATGATGACGGACATCGAGTAGTCGAGATAGCTGCGGCGCATCTCGTCTTCAATGTTGACGGGGATCATGAAGGCGGCGCCGCGGCCCTTGACGGTGGAGGGCGGGCCATCGGGAGGGGCGCCGGCGGGCGGTGGGTCGTTTGAGTTTGCGTCCTGCGGGGAGGGGTTTTTCGGGTCTTGCGAAGGGTCTGGGGGGAAGAGATCGTCAGCCATGATTTATGGCTCTATTATAGGCCTTTTTGCGGGTGTTTTGGGGGTGGGAAACGGGCTGCTAACGGGTGACGGTGAGGGTCAGGTTGACGGAGTGGGTGATGCCTGTGGCGGCTCCGGTTGCGGTGATTGGGATGGCGTAGCTTCCGGGGAGGGTGGCGGAGGGCGGGAGGATGATTTCGCCGCATCCGGTGAGGGCGAGCGTCAGGGGAATGGCGAGGGCTGTGAGGAGGAGCAGGTGCATGCGGGAGCGGCCTTTGCGGAGGGTGGCGAGGCCCGCCACGAGCGACAGCGCCAGGGTGGCGGGTGGGAGGACGGGGTGCGCGGGTGCGGATGGGGTGGTGTTGCGGGCGAAGCCGAGGACGGCGTCGGTGTCGAGATAGAGGGAGATCGAAGTGGCGCCGTTTGCGGCGAGCGGGGCCGGGGTGGGCGTGGGCAGGCAGGTGACGAAGGTGGGGAGCTTGCCGTAGGCGATGGCGATGGAGTCAGTGAAGCCGTTGAGGCTGGTCAGGGTGAGCGGAGTGGTGGTGTGGTGCTGGGCTTCGAGGCTGACGGTGGGATTGGCGAGGGAGACGGTGAAGTCGACGAGGGTGACGGCGACGGTGACCGGTGCAGAGGTGCTGGGGGCGAAGTTGTCGTCGCCGGCGTAGGAGGCGGTGACGCTGTCAATTCCGGCGGGGAGGGTTGTGGTGGTGAGGGTGGCGACGCCGGCGGCAATGGAGGCGGCACCGAGGACCGTGGTGCCGCTCTTGAAGGTGACCGTGCCGGTGGCGTTATGGTTCTGGGCTGTGTTGGGGGCGAGGGTTGCGGTGAGGGCTACGGGTTTGAACTGGTTGATGGTGGTGGGATTCGCGGTGAGCGAGAGCGTGGTGGGCACGGGCTCGGCTTGCAATGGAATTGCGGCTGAGAGGCTGGGCAGGTAGGTGCTGTCGCCGTTGTAGCGCGCGGCGATCAGGTGGGTGCCGGTACCGACGATCGAGATGTGGGAGGCGGTAGGAGACGCAACATCGGTAAAGGCGGCCTGCAGAGGCGGGATGGTCTGGGTGATCAGGGCTCCGGTTGCAGGCGGATAGGGTGCTAATGGAAATCCGGGCGGTGGCAGCGGTGGAAGGAAGTAGCTGGTGGCTGTATCGATATAACCTGCGCCGGTAAAGTCCCCGATAAGCGGAGGCGGGGCCAGGCCCGAGGGCGGCGGCGTTGTCGATGCGGTGAAGGTGCCGTCTCCGTTGCCAAGGTAGAGGACGTAGTTGCCGCCTGCATTCTGTAGAGCGAGGTCTGCTTTGCCGTCTGCGTTGAAGTCTCCGACGATGGCCTGGCCGGCTCCGCCGGTGACATAGCTGGCGCGAAAGATAAAGGTGCCGTCTCCGTTGCCGAGGTAGATGGTGGCTCCGAGAGCTTCTGTGCCTCCGGCGGAGAAGACGAGGTCGGGGATGCCGTCTCCGTTGAAGTCTCCCGTGGCGAGATAGGGAGCGCCCGTTCCGGTGATCGATTGAGGGCGCGAGTAGGTGCCGTCGCCGTTATTGATCTCCACGTAGCTATAGACCGTGGTGTAGTCCGTAACAAGAGGCGGTTGGAAGGCGGATGGGGCCTGGGTCATGACGAAGTCCGGCCTTCCATCCTGGTTGAAGTCGCCGACTACGATTGCGCAGGCCCAGGGCCCGGCGACCGGTATGTACGACTCTGGAGTGAAGGTTGCTTGCAGATTGCCATCGAGGAGGACGACTGATTGATCCCCCAGGACGATATCCAGTTTTCCATCTCCATCGAAGTCCGCAGCCCCAATGCCAACGTTACAGGCGAAGGCGTCCATGGGACCCTTGCCCAGTGGCTGTGACTGATAGGCGGTAATGAGTTTTGTCGTGCCGAAGGAGCCAAGCCCTGGGAGCAGGGTCGCCGAGCCAAGAATGTAGTTCGCGTTGCTGGTATCGACGAAGCTCACCGTCCCTGAAGGAACTGCTGTGTAGGCGGCATTGATGTCGGCGCTGAGGCTGTAGTCGCCTACGCCGCCGCCGTACGCGATGGTGATTGGGTCATAGTAGCTGACCGTAAACGGCGAGGAGGCCGCCGAAGTGCTTGCCTGCGCGCTGTCGGTTCCGGCGAAGATGGCTTTGTAGGTGTGGGTTCCGGGGCCGGGGATGAATTTGATGTTGGCGGTGCCGTTGCTGGTCAACTGCGCCAGGCCGAAGTTGGGGATATCGGCGCACCCTGAAGCGCTGACCTCGCAGAAGTGGACCTGTCCATGCAGGATGGGTATTGCGCCGGAGACCACGGCGGCGCCCATCGTGATCGGTGTCAGGGAGGGAGCGGGATTGCCCGGCGCGGTGACCGTCAACGTGATGGCTGTGGGGTTTTGGGCGTGGGCAATGGCGAGGCAGAAGCAGACGAGTGACGCCGGGACTGCGAGGGTTAGCCTGAGCGGCATAAGTGCTGAACCGTGGTAGGCAACGATAGCATGCGCGCGCTCGAATTTATATTTTTTCGCGCAGAAAATCAGGACGGTGCGCGGCGATTCCTCCGCAGGGTAAAGTGGTTGGCGACCGGTGAGTGCTGACCCGGCGTTTTTGCGGAGGAACCATGGGGAAGTGGACGCGGCGCGATCTGGTGAAGGCAGGATTGGCGGCATCGGCTGGGGCATTGACGGGGACGGAGTTGCTCGCAGAGCCAGAGAACGCGGGGATTGCGGGGGCGGAGTCGCCTTTATTTGCTCAGATGTCGCCCGCTCAGATGTCGGCGAGTGCGGCGAATCCCCTGCGCGAGCGGTTGCTGCTCGATTATGGCTGGCGGTTTGCGCTGGGGAATGCGAACGACCCGGAGAAGGATTTCGGGTTTGGCAAGCTGCGCGGCACGGGGACATTTGCCAAGGCGGGCGATGTGGGCGGGCCGACGGGGGCGCGGTTCGACGACTCGGCATGGAAGGCGGTGGACCTGCCGCATGACTGGGCGGTCGACCTGCCGTTTGTGAACGATAAGATTCTGGTCGGGCATGGCGCGAAGCCGCTGGGGCGGGAGTATCCGGAGACCAGCGTGGGGTGGTACAGGCGCGAGTTTGTGCTGCCGGGAGGCGATGCGGGGCAGCGCATCTGCGTGGAGTTTGACGGCATCTTCCGCAACGCGACGATCTTCTTCAATGGCCACTACATTACGGAGAATATGAGCGGCTACGCGCCGGTGGCGGTCGATCTGACGGACTTCGCGAACTTTGCCGACAAGGCTGCGATGGATAAGGCCGAGAAGGACAAGGCCGCTCTGGCCGCGGCTACGGACGATCGGGCGAAGGCGAGGATTACGGCGGGACTGTCGACGCCGGGCAAGAATGTGCTGGTGGTGCGGGTGGATGCGTCGCTGGACGAGGGATGGTTCTATGAGGGCGCGGGGATCTATCGCCATGTGTGGCTGACCAGGACGGCGCCCGCGCATATCGCGCGCTGGGGGATTTATGTGCGGTCGGAGTTTGCAAAAGGTACCGGATTGGTTACAAGTTCGAGCCCGGCGACCGTATTTGTAAGCACGGAAGTTACGAATGAAGGAACCTCGGCGGTTTCAGGGCGGATTCATGCGTCTTTGCTGGATGCCGTGGGAAAGACGGTGGCGACGGCGATCTCGGAGCTGGGTTCGGTTGCGGCGGGCGAAAACCACACGTTTGCGATGAAGGCAGTTGTGGCTGCGCCGAAGCTGTGGTCGTGCGAGGAGCCGGATCTTTATCGCGCGGTGACGACGTTTGAAGTTGCGGGAAAGGCGGTCGATCGCGACGAGACTACGTTTGGGATTCGCACGGTGCGGTTCGATGCGGACAAGGGCTTCTTCCTGAACGGCAAGCCGGTGAAGATGAAGGGCACGTGCAACCACCAGGACCACGCAGGGGTGGGCGCGGCGATTCCGGATCGCATCCAGGCGTATCGGCTGGAGCGGCTGAAGTGGCTGGGGTCGAATGCGTGCAGGACCTCGCACAATCCGCCGACGCCCGAGTTTCTGGATGCGTGCGACCGGCTGGGGATGCTGGTGATGGATGAGACGCGGATGATGTCGTCGAACCCGGAGGGGATGAGCGAGTTGGAGAGGATGATCAAGCGGGACCGCAACCATCCCAGCGTGGTGATCTGGTCGCTGGGGAACGAGGAGCCGGAGCAGGGGAACACGCGCGGGGCGAGGATTGTCGCGTCGATGAAGCGGCTGCAGCGGAAGCTCGATCCTTCGCGCGTGGCGACCGTGGCGATGAATAATTCCTGGGGCGGCGTGGGAATTTCGACCGTCGTGGATGTGCAGGGGTTCAACTATGGTGACGGCAATATCGATGCGTATCGCAAGGCGCATCCGAAGCAGCCGCTGATTGGGACGGAGACGGCGAGCAGCTTTGGAACACGCGGGATCTATGCCAACGATGAGGCTACGGGGCATGTGAGTTCCTATCTCACGGAGAAGGCGCGCTGGGGCAACACCGCCGAGGAGTGGTGGACGTTCTACGACGAGCGCGAGTGGCTGGCGGGTGGTTTTGTGTGGACAGGCTTCGACTATCGCGGCGAGACGACGCCGTATGGATGGCCGTGCATCAGCTCGCACTTTGGGATTCTGGATACGTGCGGGTTTCCCAAGGACATGGCCTTCTATTACAAGACGTGGTGGGGTGCGGAGCCGGCGCTGCATCTGCTGCCGCACTGGAACTGGGCGGGGAAAGAGGGCCAGGAGATTGATGTCTGGGCGCTTTCAAACCAGGACAGTGTCGAATTATTTTTGAACGGCGCGAGCCAGGGATCGCAGTCGGTGAAGAAGAACGGTCACCTGATCTGGAAGGTGAAGTACGCGCCGGGGACGATCGAGGCGCGGGCGAGCAAGGGCGGAAAAGTGGTGCTGACAGAGAAACGCGAGACCGCAGGGCCGGCGGCGAAGATTGTCGCGGTGGCGGACAGGCCGAAGATTGCGGCGGATGGGCAGGACGTGGCTGTGATCAACGTCAGCATCGTCGATGCGCAGGGACGGCCTGCGCCGATGGCGGACAACATGGTGACCTTCGCGGTCGATGGGCCGGGAGCGGTGATCGGCGTGGGCAACGGCGACCAGAGCAGCCATGAGCCGGATCATGCTTCGCAGCGCAGCGCGTTCAATGGGCTCTGCATGGCGATTGTGCAGAGCAAGCGGGGCGCGGCAGGGGCGGTGTCGGTGACAGTGGCATCGGCGGGGCTGGAGGGCGCGACGGTTGCGGTGATGAGTGATGCTGCGACGCTGAAGCCGGTGGTGGGGTAGCGCTGCCAACCTCGCGTGCAGGCGCGCGTGCCGTTATCCTGAAGAGACGATGATTCATCTGACTCGTTGGACGCGTGGCGCGGTGTTGTTTGGGGTGCTGGTGGCGGGTGGGGTGCGGACGGCGTGCGCGATCGAGGTGAAGATCTCCGCCGCGGCGCTGGAGCGGACGCTGCGCGCGCAGCTCTTCAACGGGCCGGAGGGGCGGTACTACATGCGCGGCGACGCAACGACGTCATGTTATGTGTACGCGGAGTCGCCGAAGATCTCGTTCAAGGATGATCGTGTCGTGGTGCATGTACACACGCGGGCGAAGCTGGGGACGGGCGTGCGCGGGACCTGCGTGGGGGTTTCGCTGACGACGGACGCGGATGTGTCGGTGGTGCCGGACGCGGAAGGCGAGTCGGTGGGCTTTCGCGATGCGCGGATCGAGCGGCTGAGCGAGTCGAAGGAGTTGAATTTCCTGCTGGTGCCCTTCCTGAGCCGCAAGTTGCCCTCGCAGATGAAGGTGAATGCGGCGGACCTGATGCGCAAATTGCTGAGCCAGTCGGTGGCGACCACCGGATATGCGCTGACGCTGGAGTCGCTGAAGCTGCATTCCATGGTTGTCGAGAATGGTGCCCTGGTGGTGGATGTAGACGCGGGAATGGGCGTCGAATAGGCGTATCGATGACTGTGACGAACGATGTTCATCAACAGTATCAATGACATCCTGAAAATGTTGGAATGGTTCCAAAAACAAGAGGTCTAACCACTGGCTATCCCATTGTGCTACGTAGACTTCGCGGGATTCGGTTAGCGTTTTCCGGGTTGACATTCTTGTGCGGAGATGTCGATAATCTGGCCTATACAAAACTAAATTGCCCTGGTCCCAACGCAATAGAACTGAATTTCTTTTAAAGAGGCCGATATGACCCGAACCATGAATTTATTTAATTGCAATCTCGCGAAGGCGGTTTGCAGAGGATTTTCCCTGTTTGTGCTGCTGTCGATCATTGGGGCGCCAAGCCTGCTCAGGGCTCAGACCAGCGGAACCGGTTCGATCGAAGGTACGGTGACGGACCCTGCCGGTGCGGTGGTGCCCGGCGCTTCGGTGAGCGCCATGAACACCGCGACGGGGGTCAGCAATACGGGTACGACCACCGCGACCGGGCGCTATGTCCTCGCGCTGCTGCCGCCGGGAACTTACAACGTCGTCATTACGTCCCCCGGCTTCTCCACGCTGACCCAGGAGAACGTGATTGTCGACGCGCTGGCGAACGTCCCTGTAAATGCCAAGCTGTCGATTGGTTCTGCGACGGAATCGGTTACAGTCACAGATGCGCCAAGCATGCTGGCGACGGAAGACGTGAAGCTGGGATCGTCGATCGAGAACGATGTGTACAGCGCTCTGCCGCTTGCGATGAATCAGTCGGCGCGCGATCCTTCCGCGTTTATTGGGCTGGCCCTTGGGGTAAGCAGCTTCAGCGTGCAGGCGGCCGGACCGTCGACTGCATCGTTCAATGGCGGCCAGACGTATCAGAACGAGACATACGTGGAAGGACTGGCGGTAACCAGCGCGGGAACGGAGAGCGACACGCGCAACCTTGCCTTTGGCATCTCGGTCGATGCGGTGGAGCAGTTCCAGGTAGCCGCATCCGGCTCCGAGGCGATGTATGAGGGCCAGGGGGTTTCAAACTTCATCGTGAAGGCGGGAACGAACAAGTTTCATGGCGGGATCTATGAATACTTTCGCAACACGATCTTCGATGCGAAGGCCTTCTTTGCAAACAAAGTATCCGTCGAGCACCAGAACGAGTTTGGAGGATCGATTGGCGGGCCGGTTCTGAAGAACAAGCTGTTCTTCTTCGCCAATTATGATGGCTATCGCTTCGATTCCGCGTTCATTCCTACGCTGCAGACGATTCCGACGATTGCGGAGCGCAACGGAGACTTTACTGCGTTTCCGTATCCGATCTACGATCCGACGAATTGCCTGACGACGAACACGTCCGGCGTCTGCACCAGCCGCCAGCAGATATCCTGCGCCAGTGTCCTCAATGTGATTTGCTTTTCGCATATCTCCGGGGTTGCGAAGTCGTTCCAGTCTTACCTGCCGACCAAGAACTACGACGGTACGCCACTCGGAACCGGAATCAGTGGCAACTACCTGGCTTCGCTGCCGAATCTGGTGAATAACGACAGCGGCACGGCGAAGGTCGACTATAACTTTGCGATGAAGGACCGGCTTACGGGAATCTTCACCCGTGGAAAGTATGCGAACCCGATCACTGGCAGCCTGGCTGCGCCCGGTTTGACCAGCAACGCCGCGTTGCCGATCCCTTATGTCGACGGACGAAGCGTGATTGAGTATGCGACGCTGGCGCAGATCCACGAATCGCACGTCTTCAGCGCGAGCGTGGTAAACGATTTTGGCTACGGGATGAGCCGGCTCTTCATTCCGCTTACCAGCAATACTGCCAACGGCAACTATCCCTCGAAAGCCGGACTCACCGGTCTTCCCGCGGGTATCGCCGCCACTGGGTTTCCCGACGTCACCTTCGGCGGATCGAATGGCATCCCGGTCAGTTGGGGTGGGACGAATTCGCATGTAAGTACTGAGGCACAGACAACGTTTACCGCGCAGGACAATATTCTCTGGACCAAGGGAAGGCACCACTTCACGTTTGGCTACCAATGGCAGGCGCTGCAGGACAACGATAACAATCCGACGACGGGGACGCTGGCCGGCTTTACCTTCAGCCCGAACGAGACGGCGAACTTCAATGGTGGAACGGCCTCGAATGCCACGGCCATCAATACGGCGACCGGTATCTCTTATGCGAGTTATCTTCTGGGAGCGGTCGACAGCAGCGGTGTGACGCAGAATGCAGTAGCCGAGACAGGCGGACGCTACAAGACGAACGCAACCTATGTGCAGGATGATATTCAGGTCAGCTCCAATCTGACGATTACGGCGGGTTTGCGCTGGGATGTCTGGACCCCGTTTACGGAGTCGGAGAATCGCCAGACGTTCTTCAATCCGAGCCTTGCCAACCCAGTGGCTGGAGGCCGTCTCGGCGCGCTACAGTTCGCCGGGAACGGGGTCGACGGTTGCCACTGCGCTACGCCGGTGAAGACGCACTATCTTAACTTCGGACCGCGTCTCGGGTTTGCGTATCGTGCGACACCGAAGACTGTTGTGCGCGGCGCCTATGGCATGTTTTACGCGCACGCAGGCGGTGTTGGAGGGCGCACCAACGGGCGCCAGGGGCTGGGCCAGATTGGCTTCAACAGCGGTGGAACGATCGGCAACAGCCCCACGCTCGGACAGCCGGCTTACTACTGGGACAATGGCTATCCCGGCAATCCGCTGCCTCCACCCTTCTTCAATCCGAGTTATGGAATCGGTTTCATCGATCCCACAACTCCAGGAGCTATGGCCATTGGGGCAAATGCAACCAGCGGCCAGACTCTGACATACGGAGACCCAGACAAAGGCGGTCAGGCGCCCCAGTACCAGGATTTCAGCTTCAATATTCAGCAGGCCTTCTCGCCGAATATGACGCTGAGTGTCGCCTACAGCGGCAGCGTTGGCCGCCATCTGCCGGGCGCTGCGGTCTCGGGCCAGTTCACCAACCAGGTTCCGCTGCAGTATCTTCCGCTCGGGGGGCTGCTGACGACGACCTACAGTTCTACGAGTGTCGCTTCCGCGGCAGCGCTTGGATTCACCGTGCCTCTGCCGTTTCCAGGCTATATCGGACAGATCGGACAGGCGCTGCGGCCTTACCCGCAGTATCCAGGTCTTAGCAACCCGTGGCTGGACGTGGGATCTTCTTCTTACAACTCACTGCAGACCTCGTTCAACCGCAGAATGTCGAATGGCTTGACCGTGATGGTGAACTATACCTACAGCAAGGAGATGGACAATCTTGCGGGGGCTCGTCTTCCGGGTGCGGATTACCTGGAGAACTCGGTCGGCACGCTGGACCACAAGCACGTGGGCAGCGCTACCTTCGTCTATAAACTGCCCTTCGGCGAGGGCCATCGGTATGGCAGCGGAAATCCGGTGGTCAAAGCGGCGGTAAGCGGCTGGCAGTTCTCGGGAATCTTTACGGCGTCCTCCGGCGCACCGTTGACCGTCACAGGATCATGCACAAGCGGCGGCATTCTTGGGTCCTGCTATCCCAACATCACTCCCGGCTATACAGGGAACGGGAAGACGGCCAACCCTCCGGCTCCATCGACTGCACTGGTCGCGAAGACCACTCATTACTACGACTACACCGCATTCACCAACCCTGCAGCCTATACGTATGGAACGATCGCCCGCTCTGCTCCGCTCGGATTCTTTGCGCCACGCACCCAGGATGTCGACCTGAGCGTTCGCAGAGAGATTGCGCTGTATGAGTCGGTGAAGCTGGCGATCCAGGCGGATGCGTTCAACCTAAGCAATTCGGTTTATTTTGCGGGGCCATCGTTGGCACTTCCGTCCTCTCCGGCGGCGGCGCTCACTTCGAGCTACGGAGAGTACACGACGCAAGCGAACCAGCCGCGCAAGTTGCAGTTCAGCGCTCGGCTTACCTTCTAACGGACACACGCAAAATAAACGAAGCCGCCACATTCGCGAGGATGTGGCGGCTTTCTTTTGTGCTGGACTTTGTTACGAGTTTATCGAAAAGACCAGGTGCGGACGGGGCCTACGTCAACATGCACGAACTGCGAGACGGGGTAGAAACCGACTCCGCCGGCGTGCAGCGCGAGCGCCGCGTTGCGCAGGGTGACGGTGCTGACGCCGGGCACGCGAATGTCGATGGCCTTGGCGAGCATGTGCTGGCTGTGCTCGGCGACCCCGGTGTCGGCGCTGCGGGTGCGCAGGAAGTGATTGCTCCACGGGGTGCGGTAGCCGCAGACGATGTCGATGACGCCGTCAGGCCGGTGGAGCGAGGTCATCAGCGCGTGGAGAACGTCGAATTCCTTTGGGTCGTAGCTGCTGACGTCCTGGGTGCGGTGGTCGCGCAGGAAGTAGTTGAGGCGATCGAGCGCCTCGGGAATATATGCATTGCCCACGCGATAGACGACGTCGATGTCCTCGCCGGTATGCAGATGATGCATCCGCAGGTGGTACTGTTCGGGCGCGATGGAATGGGTCAGGTTCGGAGCGGCGGGGTGATAGCCGGCGGCGTTCGAGGCCGAGTTCAGTCCCAGCAAGAAAAGTGTGGCGGCGGTCGCCGTGGCCAGATGCTTCCGGTGGATAACTCGCACTATTTCTCCCAGGGGTCGAGATTCGTGAATCCGCATTGCGAATGAGGATGCGTTCCTCCGATTCACCTATCCAGTTTATCGCACGGATTCGGCCCGGAAGGATGCTGTTTCGTCACACTATTGTCGTACCGGGGGCGGCTTTCCAGCGCGTGGATGTGGCACCCTGATAGATATGACTTTAGATACTGCACAACTTCGCGTCCTTGGCGCGTTGATAGAGAAGGAGATCGCGACGCCCGAGGGCTACCCGCTTTCATTGAATGCACTCTTGAATGCGTGCAATCAAAGATCCAGCCGCGACCCCGTGACGGAGTTGGCGGAGGAGCAGGTGCGGCAGGCGCTGCATGGGCTCGAAGACATGGGCCTGACCGCAGTGGTGCGGGACAGCCGGGTGCCGAAATATGAGCACCGCATCCGCACCGTGCTCAACCTGCGGCGGGATGAGACGGCGGTGCTTTGCCTGCTGTTTCTGCGTGGGCCGCAGACGCCGGGAGAGCTGCGCTCGCGGGCCGACCGGCTGTACAGCTTCGACGACCTGGAGGCGGTGCAGGGCACGCTGGAGCGGCTGGCCTCGCGCGGTGCGGACTCTTCTGGGGAAGGTACGGCGAATGGGGTGGCCACCCAGCCGCTGGTGGTGATATTGCCCCGGCAGCCTGGCTCACGGGAGGTGCGCTGGGCGCACCTGCTGGGCGGGCCAGTTGAGGCGGCTCCACCGGAGTCCGGGTCGGCGAAGTCCCGGAATAGCAATGATTATGGGGCACTTGGGCAAAAGACACCGGGAGCTGGTCGTCTGGCCGAGTTGGAAGCGGAGGTGGCGGCCCTGCGCGAGGTGGTGGCGGCGCTGGAGACTAGAGTTGCCGAGATAGAAACGGATCGGAAGATTTCGGGCTGAAGTTCATGCCTGGTGTGCATCCTATGGGTTAAGCGCTCCTTTAAAGCGGAGCGGCGGGACGAGCTATGGGCGCAATTCATATGTCTGATGTATCAAATCTTTCGGCCGCCGAGGGGGAGGATTCCGGGGCTTCAGAATCTTCCAAGCCGGGGCCTCGTCTGGTGGGGCGGCCCGTTCCTGCGGAGCGCGACCTGGAAGCGCTGCTGGACCAGATTCCGGAGGCGATTGCCTGCTACGACCACGATTGGCGCCTGACCTATGCAAACTCGGAGGCGCTGCGTGGGCGGGGTATCACCCTCCAGGACGTGAACGGCAAGACGTTGTGGGAACTCTATCCGGAGATTGTGGGCACGCCGCTGGAGCAGGTCTGCCGCAGCTCGATGGAGACACGCACATCCGCGCGGGCAGAGCATTTTTATGCGCCGCTGAAGATGTGGATCGACGTTCGCGTCTATCCCATCGACGATGGAGTGGCGCTGCACTATCGCAACATCACCGAGCGCAGGGAGAACGACGACGCGCTCGTGGCCAGCGAGGCGCGCTACCGCGTGCTTGCGGACCTGAATCCGCAGGCCATCTGGATGGGCGCGCCGGATGGGAAGATTACGTATGCGAACCAGGGGTTCCTCGACTCTATCGGCTTGACGATCGACGGCCTCGGCGGCGTGGGCTGGCTCGACGCGTTCTATGCGGACGATCGCCAGCGTGTGCTGGATACGTGGGCGCGTTCGGTGTTGAGCGGCGACGACTACGACATCGAGGCGCGCATGATTCGCGCGCGCGACGGCGCGGTGCGATGGTGGTCGCTGCGTGCGCTTCCGGTGCGTGATGAGAATGGCGGCATCCTGCACTGGCTTGGCGTGGGAACGGATATACACGACAACAAGACTGCGGCGGAGGAACTCCGGCAGAAGCAGCATGAGACGGAACGGCAGCGCGCCGAACTGGAGACGGTCTATCAGACCGCGCCGGTGGGTCTGGCGCTGTTCGATCCTGTGGAGTTTCGATATCTCCGGCTGAACGAGCGGCAGGCGGAGATTCTTGGGCTGCCTTCGGAGCAGGTGGTGGGACGAAGCTACGCGGAGAGTGCGCCCATCGAAGGACTACACGAGATGCTGCGGCTGGCCGCCGTGGGCCATGGAGTGAAGAACCAGATCGTCGAGGGCGAACTGCCGACGCGTCCGGGCGAGCATCGCGTGTTCAACGTGAGCCACACGCCGGTGTATGGCGATGATGGAAGCATTCAAGCCATTACGGCGGCGTGGCTGGAGATTACGCACCTGAAGAAGGCCGAGGCGGCGCTGGTGCAGAGCGAGAAGCTGGCGGCGGTGGGGCGGCTGGCGAGTTCGATCTCGCACGAGATCAACAATCCGCTGGAGGCGATCACGAATCTTCTGTACCTGATCTCGTTGCATGAAGAGTTGCCGCATGAGTTGAAGATTTACGTACACATGGCGCAGAGCGAACTGGCGCGCGTCTCGCAGATCGCGACGCAGACGCTGCGTTTCCACCGTCGGGCGGTGAAGCCGACGCTGGTTTCGCCGGGAGAGCTGATCGACGCGGTGCTGAACCTCTACCAGGGGCGGCTGACGAACTCCGGCATCATGGTGCAGGCGGCGTATGCCACGAAGACGAAGATTCTGTGTTTTGAAAACGACATTCGCCAGGTGCTGAACAACCTGATTGCGAACGCGATCGATGCGATGCGCGGAAGCGGCGGAGGAAGGCTGATCGCGCGCGCGCACGACGCGGCCGACCGTGCGACAGGACGGAAAGGGGTTCGGCTGACGATCGCGGACACCGGGCACGGCATGCCTTCGGCGGTTCTGAAGCGAATGTTCGAGCCGTTCTATACGACCAAGGCGTTGAACGGGACCGGGCTGGGTTTGTGGATCTCCGAGGGGATTGTGCAGCGCCACCAGGGACGTCTCTCGGTGCGCAGCACGCAGCACCCGGTGCATCATGGGACGATCTTTTCGCTGTTCTTGCCCTGCGAGGAAGTGCCGAATCCTGAGGGGCTTTCGATCTAGTCGAAGAGCAATTGATGGGCCCATTTGGGCGAAATGACTATAATGGTCATTTTGGGGGCGTCTCATGGCAAAGTGGGCTGTCGCGGAAGCAAAGGCAAAGTTTAGCGAGGTCATTGACCTGGCAACAAAAAAGGGCCCGCAGCAAATTACAAAAAACGGGCGGCCAGTTGCGGTTGTGATCTCGATGGAAGAATGGAAGGAAGATTATGGCCCTAAAGCGCCCAAGGGCAGCCTCTCTGCGTTCTTTCGAAACTCACCGCTGCGCGGTTCCGGAATCAAGATTGGCCGCGTGCGGCTTGACCCAAGGCATGTGGACTTTTGAGGTATCTGCTTGATACAGATGTCGTCTCTCAAGCCACTAAGGACAGGCCCAATGCGGGCGTGATTCGGTGGCTTGACGAGCAAGAAGAGGACGACTTGTTCATCAGCGTTGCCACGCTTCTGGAAATTAGGGTTGGATTCGAACAAACTTCGGTGGGTAAGAAGCGGGAAAAGTTGGAGCAATGGCTTGTAAACGCTTTACCGGAGCGCTTCGACGGTCGGATCATTCCTGTTGAGCGGCATGTCGCGGACCTGACCGGAAGGCTCATCGCCCGCTCGCGTAAAGAGGGCTGGGAGATGGGATCGATGGATGCGTTGATCGGAGCCACGGCGATGGTCAACGATATGGGGATAGCGACGCTGAACCGGATACACTTTGAGCGGCTGGGTGTGGAGATTGTTGAGTTCTAGCGGACTAGGGCTAGGGCAGATCGCCAGTTCGCACGTATGCGGTGAGTGGTTGACCCTTCGGGATTTTGACGTCCTCTCCGACCATCAACATAGTTAGCGGAAATGGAACGCCACAGGGTCCGGCAAACAATGCGATAAGACGACTACCTCGGCGGACAGCGCCTTTGTGCAGCGGCACCCAGTTGCCAGCAACTGCCTGCGCACTCACCATCGTCAGCTTGATTTGCCCATCACGGTCTCCATGGCCTGGTCGCTTGACCCGAGTTAGGTGCGCTTGCACCGGCGCACCGGCAGCAATCACCTCCTTGCCATCCTTCATTACTCCTTCGGACACATGGATCCGAACCTGCTGTCCAATCTGGGCCGTGGCGGAGGTGAGGTCTTCATCCACCCGCACCTTCACAGCAAGTGCGTTCGTGTTTGCATGCTTTTGCGCGCTCACCTCTCTGCAGCACAGCGTACAGATGAAGATCACGACGAGATAATACGGGAATGAAATGTAGATGCGACGCTGCATCTGAACAGTCTATAACGCCCACGGAAGCTAAAGCCGGGGCTTTCGCGGCGGGTATCGTCACGGCTTAAAATCTGATTCGTCGATCTTTGCCGCTCGGTGGAGAATGCGGGATGACGAAAGCGAAAGCAGATTACCTTGGGGAATGAAAAAGAGGGGTAAAGGAAAGAGTTGTTGCAAAAAACGACAGAGGCCGCCATTGCTGGCGGCCTCTGTCGTCTGTCGTTGGGCGGAGCGCTTCTGCTCCATGCATGGTTAGTCGCCGGCTACGGTCTCTTCTACCTTGGCTGGGGCGGGTGCTGCTTTGATTTCGCCGAGGGAGATGAAGCCACCGGGAAGTTCAGGCTCGCCGAGCACTTCCTTGCGGTAGAGCTTGGCCATCTTCGCGTTTTCGGCGTCCTGCTTGATCTTCGCGTCGCGTGCGCGAATCTTTTCTTCGCGCGAATTCTTGGCGATGCCGGACTTGTCGAAGGTGTCGTTGGCGGCTGCGTTGACGTGGGCTTCATTGACGACGAGGTCGTAGCTGCCCTCGGCTTCGAGGCCTACCTTCTTGCCGCCGGCGAAGATCTCATGCCGTCCATGCTCCTCGTACCATTTGGTGAGCGTGGAGGTCATGTGCATCTTCTCGATGATGTTGCGCCAGCCGACGCCGGTGTTGTAGGCACAGAAGCTGATCTCGCCCTCTTGCGTCGCGTAGGGGATGATGCACTGTTCGGTGCGGCGGAAGTCGTAGTTGAAGAGATCCTGGAACCACATGCCGGCGATGAAGAGGAAGTTCCAGCGGTCGCCGCGGCGCTTGTTGATGTCCTCGATGGTGCGGTCCGCGGTGACCTTGCCGTAGTCCTTGCCGCTGGCTCCAAAGCTCTTGTCGAACTTCTGCAGCAGGTCCTTGATCTTGAAGTGGGTCGGCGCGTTCTGCGGAGTGTAGTTGCGAATCAGCGCGAGCGCGGCTCCGATCATCGTGAGGTACTTGCCGCGCGCCGAATCGTTGACGCGGGCGATGTCCTTGGCCAGGCGGTCGGCGTTGATGAACGCGGTAACCGGCGCAGCTTCCTTGGTCTCCTTGTCGATCATCAGCGCCATGGAGATGCCGCAGTTGGGATGGCAGCCGCAGGAGAGCTGGCCCCAGTCGCGGTCGGGACCGTGGACGAGATCAGCCCAGTCGGAGAAGGTGGACATGAAGGAGATGGGGAACCAGTCGCGCGTGGGCTCGCCGAGGCCGGTCTGGTTTTTGACGTCGTGGGCGAGGTGCGAGAGGGTGTAGCGCTGGGCCTCGCGGCGCTCGTCGGAGACGGCTTCGTCGCGGCCGGTAAAGCTGACCGGCTGGAACGAAAGGAAGTTGATCTTCTTCGGGTTGTCGAGCGCGAACTGGATGATATTGCCAACCTGCTCGTTGTTGATGCCGTTGATGATAGTGGTGACGGGGACGATGTCGACGCCGGCCTCATGCAGGTTGTGGATGGCCTGGAGCTTTACGTCGAACGCGTTGCCGACCTTGCGATGCGAGTTGGCGGCGTTGCCGATGCCGTCGAATTGGAGGTAGGCGTAGCGCAAACCTGCTTCAGCAGCAGCCTTCGCGAACTCCTTCGACTTGGCGAACTCGATGCCGTTGGTCGCGGCCTGCACGCTGGTGTAGCCGACCTTGCGCGCGTAGGAAACGGCGTCGAGGAAGTAGGGGCTCAGCGTAGGCTCGCCGCCGGAGAACTGGACCGACATCTGACGACGCGGCTTGATGGTGACCGCGTTGTCGAGCATGGTCTTGATCTCGTCCCACGTCAGCTCATGGACGAAGCCGACCTGGTTGGCGTCCATGAAGCAGGGATCGCACATCATGTTGCAGCGGTTGGTGAGATCGATGGTCAGCACTGACCCACGACCGTGGGTCACCGTAGACGTCCCGTGGTTGTGCAGCTTCTCATCGTTGTGGGCGCGAATATCGCGGCCGGGGAAGACCTCTTCAAGGTGGCGGAAGAAGGCGGTGTCGATGGACATGACGTCTTCAAAGTGGCCGTGCTTGGGGCAGTCCTTGACCATCAGGATCTTGCCGTCGCGCTCGATGATCTGCGCCTTGATCTCGCCGACCTTTTCGTTCAGCAGGATCTCGTGGGGCAGCTTGCCGTCGACGATCTGCTGGCGAATCTCCGGAACGCACTTGGGACAGAGAGAGTCGGTGGTGCGGGGCCAGCCGAGGGGCGGCTTCTCCTTCTGGTAGCTCTTCAGCAGCGGCTTGTCGCTCCACCGGGGCGTAAAGCTGGGGCTGTTGGCGACCATCGAGTTCAGCGTGTCATAGACCACCCATCCGCCCTTGGCGGCCTGAACCATCATTCTCTCGAATACCTTTGCGCGTTTTGCCATGTCAGAACTGTCTCCTGAAAGAATTGTCGTTGGTAATGGGCCCGGGCCGCGGAAGAAAGATTGCTTGAGAATCTGGATGCAAACCAACTGATCGAGGACTCAGAACTTCGCGCGGCGAAGCTTGTAAGAGGTAGCCCCGCCATTACTTAGGACGCTCTCTCTCGTTTAAGAGTACGCAGTCGGACAGTACATTCGAAGCATTGGCTAGCGAACGGCGAGATTCTGCATTGAGTGGGGAATGGATGGGGCGAATGGGGGTGTCGGGAAGGCGACGGATGGCGTGGCGACGATGCTCACGCCAAGGCGTGATATGGAAACGATGGCCGACTGGTTTACGCTAAACTTAGTTACTCTGGGTCCCACTGAACCGCACGCATGCCAGAGCAAGACCCCATCTCGCTTGCCGCCAAGACGCAGATCGATTCCGATCCGTCCCCCCTGTCGGGCTCGGAAGTGCCGTCCGACCCTGATCTAAGGGAAACCCTGGTTGAGCAACCCGCTGGAATTTCTGTTGAGGAAACCGCCCTCGTGATCGACATACATCCGCCGCACCACGGCGCCATCACACGCCGCGACTTCTTCGTCCACCTCTTCATCGTCGTTCTTGGCATCCTCATCGCCATCGGTCTCGAGCAAGCCGTCGAGCACCTTCACCACCGCCAACAGCTCGCCGAAGCACGCAAAGAGCTTGCTACCGAGTACAAGATCAACCTTGCCGTGTACCGCACTCAGCGCGCTGAGTTCAGCCGCTTCATTCCGCTCCTCCAGCGCAATATCGAGATCCTCATGTATCTCCGCGCCCACCCCGGCGCGCCGCACAGCAGCTGGCCCGGCGAATTCAGCTCGTATCACGCCCTTCCTGACTACGTGGATGCTAGCTGGAAATCCCTCCAGGGCACCGAGATACTCACCCTCATGCCGCAGTCGGAGGTGCAACGCAATACCACCCTCTACGACATGCTCAGACAGATCGATGACAATGAAGACAACACAGATATTCCCTTCTTACACAGCGTGAGCTACGGCTTTCGCAATCAGGATCCCGCATCGATGACACCTCCTCAGCTCGACGATGCGATTCAGTCCGCTTCCGACCTGCTCGGTCGCTACGCCAAAATGCTCGACCTGCAAATAAACCTCAACGCCCGATTCAAGGACTTCATCCCGGCGCCAAGCTACGTCGATGTGCGCAGAATCATGGGCTTGCAGAGCGAGGGGATTAGCGGCCTGACGGAAGGACTCAAGCTCGAAACTCAACTGACCGACGAGATTGCACGAATCCAGGCAGAAGCAGAAAACAAGAAATAAGCCACCGCTCCATAAACCTCGAAGACCCGTCATCGGCACATACGCGCTTGTTCGGCAAGCCGGACAAGCCGCGCTACGGCAGCGCATACTGGTCGCTGGCCACCTGGTTCAGGATGCGCTGCACGAAGATGACGTGGATGTGGACGTGCTTCGCCAGGTCGGGCAGGAACTCGGTGATCTCGTTCTCGATGGGGTCGGTGGCGTAGCCGGTCAGGATGCGCGCGACGGTGGAGGGGCCGTTGTCGCGGATGCCGGGGACGTAGAGGTTGCTGATCTCCGAACTGATGGGGTAGGTCAGCAGGGTGGAGTAGTTCAGCATCTTCCTGCCGTTGTCATCCTGCGCGATCACGGTGCGCGCAAGCGCATGGACGAAGCGCCGCGGGACGCTGGCGTGGGGCATGCGGTGGTAGTGCGGGTCTTCGTGGACGAACGAAGGGATCAGGAAGGTGCCGAAGAACTCGCCGGTCGCGTCCTGCAGCAGGCTGACGCCGGCGTTCTTGCCAAAGCCCTTCCAGCCGGGACCATACGCGGTGTGGGCGTTGGCCGCGATGGTGAAGGCGGCGGTGTCGGCGATGGTGACCAGGTTGCCGGGATCCTTGAGGTTGTGCAGCGCCAGGAGGGCCTTCTGCCCCGGGGTAAGCGGTGTCGGCGCGGTGGAATCGAGGAAGCGGGTGTAGGGGTTGGGAGGGGTGAAGCAGAATCGATTGTGGGCGGGCGGGGCGGGGCTGCCGCTCGATGGAGCC